>JAAUYG010161718.1_pt1 | contig 11447 bp, 5 predicted proteins | sample 7278091 | NCBI WGS metagenome assembly JAAUYG01 (sample SAMN14350201, study PRJNA611818) | marine sediment metagenome | isolation source: surface marine sediment (0.6m) | place: French Polynesia: Moorea | collected 2018-08 | reverse complement strand
CAGCAGGACATTTTTAATATCCCTTGGCCAGAAATCACCCCTGTTCAACCCTGTACCGGGTAACCTCTAACAAACTGCCCTGGTGATGGATCAGTCACCGCATCCCAAATCTCAGAACATTACCCTGAATGACCATCACAGTCAGCATGTGATGTGGGGCCAAACTTTTGCTCCAAATTAACGCCCAGGTGCTTTTTTCTTCCGATAAATCGCCCATGGGCGGATTATCGGGTGGGCGGATTCTCAGTAATCTCCGGTATACCAATAATATTTGGGCAGTACATTAATTAAATAGCGATACTATTATATTACGTATATATATTGATACATATTGTACTATTATTTCTGCTTTAAAATGTACCAACTGCTTGCTTAAAAAAATAACACATCTTTATATATACCGGTACATGTACTAAAATGTATTTAATCATAATCAGTTAACATTAACTGATAATCCCTTTAGATACTCTAGTAGTCTAATGGTGATAGTGTCCTGAGGTTGCTAATTAAGTCTGCTGAGCATATTCTTCATTAGCAGTTATTATGTAATAAAGTACAGAACATCTGTAGCAATTTGTCAATTTGTGATGTCGAACATTTAATAAAAGAAAATGTAAACAAAGAAGTTTAGAAGGCTAAGTTTCTGGCCAAAGCTGCCAGACAACAGGCAGCAAAAGATGATAACCATGGCAACAGTTACCGTTAGAAAGTAATAGGAAATTATGAATGTAGCTGTATCTGTGACACCAACTTAAATGCAACACATACAACCAAATTTATACAGCTGTAGTTAAAAATGGAAGACACCTCAAATGATCTTTAAAGGTTCATCCCAAGTTTACATAACTTATAAAAGCACATATCATAAATTATGTGACCAAATCGGTGCAGCGACAATTTCCCGACAAATACCGGGGTAATATTTGTTTACTTTACAACGTATGCATTGCATTCAGTTTGAGATCAGCTTGAACATTGTGTCTATCATGTCTATTACATAGGAATTTTAATGTTTCTCTGCTATACTGTTATCTGTGGTAGAGCTGTCATAATAATGCAAAGATGAAAATGAATAAGAAAATATTGGGTCTTCATCCAATTTATTCATACAAGTTTGCAATTCTTGTCGTATTTCACTTCAATATCTTCATTAAACTGCTTTTGAACCTGCCCTAATCATGCTAATTGAAATATTCTCCTATGCTATTTCTTCTTTCGATTAGATATTTTCATGTGCCATTTCATCTAATGCTATATTCTAATACATAATTATACATATTTATATATTTCTTCCAGAACTAACCAGGTTTTTGTGCCCCCATCTCTGCCATCAATAATTACTATTACAGTCTTGCTTTCTTTCCAGACCCACTTTTCCAGTATTTACTCATATGCTTACCTGAATTTCTTATGACTACCTGTGTGTGACTGGTATATATTCAAAAGTGTACTTCTGATATACTTTTTATAAGCATCTTCTTGTATTATAACAATGGCAGCTACATGGCTAAATGTATTTTTTTAGGGCGGTGAAGGTGCTTTTTGTGTCGGGTGTATAGATCTGTGTTTGATCTTGTGTAAAAATGTGTAAAGACCAAACTTATAACAAGGGGACCTTGCCTTTCAAAAAACACAAGTACGGGTATTAACAAAGTATTTCAAGTTTGTATGTTCACTGATTATTTTAGAATATTAATACAGGCAACATCAGAAATGGTCCTTTTAACAAAATTAGGTATATTTACAAGACTTGTTTGGGAAAAAAATATAATCTTAATTTTATTTACCAGTACTCTAATATCTTATAGTTAGCTATCCAGATCGAGAATGATCAGATTATTTTGTGTCATGAAACCAAATGCTAAGATCCAGAATTCTTATATTTTGAAATCCAGAATCCTCACTAGCAGATGTAGACATACCCACTCCAGACTATGGGGAGGAGGAAGAGGAGGTTCTGGAGGAAAACGCCTCCAGAGGGGGCGGAGTCTCTAATGGGATTCCCCTGTCCTCCTCTCCGGATCACGTTGCACGGATCTACGCAGTTGAGTCCCGGGATACGGACAATCTTCTGGTGTCTCCAAAAAAACTTGTCAACCCCGTGTTAAACTCCAAGGAGCGGCAGGACCTTCACAAAGAATTGCTCCTGAATCAAAAACTGTGAGTATCGTCTGGATTTAAAAATTTCTTAATTTCTGGGGGATGGGCTTGGTATTCAAAGCAATAAATCTTATGGGAAATAAAAAATTTTATGATAAATTTGCTAGGGACTGCATTCTGTAAAGTGATGCTTTTACCCCCCCCCCTCCCCCCCCCAAATGTTCATACATGTATATGATTGATGATTTGGTGATGATTTGTGATGATTTTTGCTGTTTTGTCCAATTCAAGCGGCATCGATGTGCTCAACCGGAAGTCGGAATTAAAGAAGGAGATGGAGAAAAGGAAGGAGGCGCAGAAGAAGAAGGAGCTTGAAGAACATCAGCGTCTCAAGCGAACCAGCTTCGAAAAGAAACTGGAGGAACAGGCCATAAAACTAGAAGCCGTGAGTTACCCTGGCTACTGTGCAATTATAAAAAAAATGTTTTTTGGGGGCGCAAGCTCAAAGAATATCAAACTTACCAAACTGTTTTATAAACTGGGATCCTTTTAATAAATTATACAACTGTTCCCTCTCTACAGACGACACCAATCTAAAAAGAAAGTAGCACTTCTGCATTTAATTTTCCCTCTCACCAAAGGATGCCAAAGGACACCAAAGAACTTTACCTATAATAATTTGTTCCTTCTTAAACATGTTGAATGGTTTGATCAATCATAGTGTTGGGTTCTGAAGATAATGTCAGTAGCAACTGAGTGGTGTTCGAGGCAAAGCATTTTAAACATGTTACAGTGAAACCTGTCTTGAGAGACTACTGCCATGAGAGACCACCTGTCTTGAAGGACCTCCAGTTTTGGACTGAAAGTTGACATTTCAGTGCAAATGAATCTGTGACCAAAGACCACCTGTCTTGAGAGACCATATTTTTATGGCCAGTGGGGGTGGTCTGTGTAACATCTTTCTCAGATCCATTAACGAGTTTATGTACCATTTGTCACAAGTTGTCAATAGGAATTTGAGATTCTCAAACATTGGCTTAACAATCAATAGATAAATGTATGCGTCTTTACTCTGTTATAATTTTGAATAACAGTCTCTGTTTATATATATGCATATTATAAATAATGCTTATTACTAATCAACTTTTGTTTATCTATCAAAATTAGGAGGAGAAAAAGAAGCGCCAGCCCATACTAGAGGAGACGACGACCACGCCGGAATTCCTCAAAGTCCATTCCAAGATTTACGGCATGAAACAAATGTCAAGCTAGCATAGGAAAAATCCACGCTGTGATAGTGCATATATATAGACTTCCAACATGAAATCCATCGTATGCTTTCCTGCATTCGAATCCGTACTCAGAAAAAACACTTGACGCTAAAGTTTGCGTGGCAGATTTGTCGCTGACTGAGATATCGTTATATATACACTCCCTATGTATGCATATATAATCCATATTTGGGGTAATGATCGTTCATGTTGAGCACCGCACACCAAGGGATGAGCCAAGTCGTTTAAAAGGGACTGGTTATATCTGCGTGTTCAAACGTTTTTTGTTTTATTTTATTGTGTCACAAAATGCATTCAAATGGTATGTGAATGTTTCAGTGTTGTGACGATCGTGTAGTTTCAGTCCTCTAACAGTGTCGGAATGAAAAAACAAAAGAAAAATTATATATCACATATATTGCAAAACAAAAGGAGAAAAGACTTGCAAAGAGTAGGTGACCAAAAGCATTTCTGTTCAGCTGGTTAAAACTGCTTTATCTTGTATTTTGCAAAATGTATTCTTGTTACTATGTATCGTGTGAAAGTGTCTGTAATCCATATTTCATATATATTCCGTGTTGTGCGTATGTTCTGTCTGTGGTTTTCATCCTGCAAAATGTTCTGGCATTGTCGCGAGTGTGTAAATTCCATAGCAACCAGATTTTGTTCTGTCTTGCAGCAGTAGTATCTCTCAAATGCATTCAGGTCCCATTGCTTTGCACAGACTTGCCTGAATTATGAGCAGCTTATCAAATGCCAGTAAAATATTAAGTATATCTGGTATATGGTGCATGAAACTATATGTTATTATCTCTTAAACACTTGGCATACTTCATAGCGCATGTAAAAAGAAATACATTTATCATTTCAATACAATTATGTGTAGTAATTTGGTTGTAGTTCCAAGCAGGTGGGATCTGTTAGCTTTCTGAAGTCTTGGGACCAATTACATGTATATGAGACCACGAATATTGACCAAAACATGCTAGCGTTTTTAATGGTTGAAAAATATATGCTGCAATTCTACTCCTGACCATAAAATGTATGGCTGATTCTGCGCTCTACCTCTTATAGTTCACAACATGATTTCTTAAAAGAGTTAACTTGTTCAAACATTTGTGTTCAGTAGACAGTGACGATGTAATGAACTATGGTATAAAATGAGATTACAGATTTCAGAGGACCATGTTAGTATTGTCTTCATAAAACTGCTAATGTGAAAACAGCTGATACATTTAATGCTTAACTGTATACATGTATATGCATGTATGTGTCTCCACTGAGTCCAGAAATCACTAGGTTTATAGAGGTCCCTTTCGATAGTAAATAGTATTCCCAGTTGCGGTCTGAAATGTCTGAGAAATTGTTGATATAAAACAGCTGCTAAAACTTTGTTTTATATGCATCCAGAGAGATATTTTCATCATTATTATATGCAAAATTGAAAATCTCGTGTATTGAGGAAAATCTCATATGTTGTATACACCTTGCTGCAATTGTAGCCTAGATAACGACATAGGCACAAAAAATCTGTAAAAAAGAAAAAAGCAAATTAATATTAATATATTAAACATATATTAGTATTATATATCATATATATTATAATGTTACTTGTACATGCATATGTAACTTGCAGCAGCTCAGTTCGAATATTATCGGTTTGTGCCATATGCTTGCTAGAATAGATTCCTTGCTTTAGCTCCTTGTAGCTTGGAATCCTATTGTTGTCAATAACCTGGCATTATTAATCAATAACCTGGTGTTATTAATCAATAACCTGGTGTTATTAATCAATAACCTGGCGTTATTAATAGCAGGAATAAGTGTTCAATGTCATGTGGTGTATAAGTGTGAGTTAAATGTGAGTACACAGATCTTTTGATCCAAATATGTTTGAGTTAGAAGTGAGTTTGAGTTGAAAGAATGCTGTTCACAGGGTCAAGTGTATGGGTATGCTATGATACTATTCACTTTTCCAACTATGTTTCCTTCCAGGATATTGATCGCTCTGTAATATCACTGTGTACAATAGTAAATGGTTTGTCAGTATACACTGTACATAAATATGACTGGTATATCTACACACTATATATGTACACATGACTATAATACTAGTACATTGCACTGGTATGTTTGACTGTAACACCAGCATGTGTATGGTCGTAGAAATATCGGTTCTTTGCTTCACAGCTTTTTAGCACATTGAGTTGTAATTCTGTGCTGTTCTTCGGTGTAAGCTGAGGAGTGAGAAAAGTCATCAAAAATCTATTTAAAAGTGCTATTGTACACCATATATGTGCCATTGAAATCTGTGCTGCCACAAAATTTCCTGTATGACACGATCAAAGCAAGTGACTTCTATTTTCAAAACTAGTTACCATCGATATATTAAAGTGCATTTGGTTGGTCTCATATTTTGCAGTTGTCTCATATTGGTAAATCTGTCCTGAACACTTACACGAGTCGTTCAGTGGAAGATCGCTGGCATAGTGCTATTCAGGAAAGCTCGTATATGCAAGTTTTGTATAAATACCAAATATTTACAAGGCTTACCGAATCCTCCATTAGAAGGGGCACATGTATCATCTATGCTTTACTTTATTCGCCATTCAGAACTTTCTTTCTAGTAGCCCTCTTGATCGTTTTGTGTGTTTAAATGCCTCCTTAGAATGCTACAGTAGAGAGTTTTAGTTTTCCCCGTTCAACTCAAAAACTTTGGGATTTGTGTTGTATAACGTCACAGAATTTGCTGTTGCATCATAACAACGCATGGATTGCCATGAGTTGGAACATAGCGAGGGAAAATCCCTGCACAGTTAGGCCGTAACAACAAATTATGTGATGCTATACAATGGAAATCCCAGAGGTTTTAAGTTGAACGCGGGAAAGTAAAACTCTCTACTATTATATGCAGACTAGCAGTCCTGGTATGAAACGGGAGTGTTTGCCAAGAAATGTTACCATGGTTACTTGGGGAATAAAGTGTATCATGTGCAACGTGTGCGCGCTTGAAAGAATCAATTTAAGAGATATGGGACATGAAATGATAAAAACTTAAAAATTGCAGAGAACATATCTATCTAGTTTGTTCACTTTTGCCGAGATGTACTTTGTACAGTACAACTATAGTACTGCTGAAAGAAAATAATTGTCAAATCATGGTAACCAACAGCATTGTGTATTGTATTTAAAAACAAAGCATTGTATCAGAATATTGTGATGAACTTGCGTTCAAGTGGATAACTCCAGCAGAGCTTTATGAGGTATTTAGTAGACGGCATCACCTGAAAATTCGGAACTTGATTTAATAGAATACAGTATTAACCTAGAATCAATTTCATTTTGTTCCACAGTTATAATTTTCGTTATGATATCCATATGGTATTAATTTGTTGACCAATTTCCAGGATCATTCTACATGTATGTTGAAAAATGTACCTCAATGATGTGACATGAGTTCCTGTGGTTGACTCAACTCTTACCACTACTGGCAAAGCATAATAACTTAATAAATGTTCACCAAGTTTCTTTTTGCTGTACACAAGCGAGTGTGCAGAAGTTTCACACAAGAACCAGTTCTTGCACTCAAAGTTGTCATATCACTGTTGAACCACTAATCTTTCAGTCCCCTAGTATTTGACATGTTTCTTTTGATTTGACATGTCTATTTTGATTTATATTTCTGTGTGCCATGAGTTATTGTCATACTGTGCGAATTGTGAGTAGCGATCGTCTATTGTAGATTGTATGTATATATACACATGTATAATGTATTTAATGTAAAACATATTTTCTTATACGTCTCCAAGAGTTCCATTCTTCAATCCTTCCATCTTTCTATTTATAGCATGCGGCTGAAATCTGCTGTGCTTTTGCTTTGTTGTTGTTGTTTAGTTTTATTACTAGTTTCTACAAAAAAAATAATTAGTGCTTCTGTTTAGTTGTTATGCATGTATCAATATATATATATATATAAAAAAATATGACTGATGGTTTGACTCAAAACATCCCAAGACGGTTATGATTTGCATTATTTGAAAGAATATTTTGTAAATAGGCTTGGTCAATCACTGATCAGGGTATGGTAAAAAAAAAATACCACCTGTTGCAACTAAAATGTATTTATGCTACCATTGGCTATAATAGCATCTGAAAATACGGCAAGAAAAGTACCCTTTGCTTGAAAATAGCGGTGTGAAAGTGCAGATGTGAATAAATTGGGCAAAAAAAATCAATACTGGTCTGTAAATTGTGATAGAAGCCTAAAACCTGATACAAAAATGTAGTGTGCCCTTCTTACTAGTGTGGTGTATATATGCAGTGTTAAAAGCAAAAGTCCTCGCCTGTTTGGAGGCTTGAAATTCTGGGTATTGCCTGCATTTTGTACACAGACTGATTTACAGCGGTCTCAATTTACAACTCTTTTATTTTAAGGCCACCTTCAGTATAAGACCACTTGATTTGGTCCTGAATAGCCATTCCATGTGTTAAATTTGACGTTTTAGGTCCAACTGTCATGTACTGATAAGACCATATTTTCTTGGTCCCATGGGTGGTCTTAAAATAGAGGGGGAACACTGTATGCAGTGAAGGGATGGATATCCAATATGAATACAGACTTATGTTACGCAAAGAATATTTTTTATTTAGTAATCCTTTTACCTACATCAAAGTCTGTAAAATTTGTAGCCTGTAACTTGGGACTACATTTAGTGATTTATAAGAATGAGTGGACAAACTTATGAATAATTCATTTGCAGAAAAACAATCTGATTGGCTGTGGTTGTCTTGAAGAGAATGGAAAAAGGGTGTTTGAAAAGGGTGACTATTAAAAGGGTGTTTAAAGTAAACATAACATGTAGATGGTCTAATATTTGCTGAAATTGGAAATCTTAGACGCAAACCTAAATTTTGGGTTGAAACAGTTTATCAGTCTTTGAGTGTTGTTGGATGAATTTCAAATTAATGTATACCAGCATGCTTAACCAGGTTGCTATTAACCTGAGCCCATGATACTGGGATGTGAATTCTTGCAGTGTCAAGCAAACACCTTCGCACTTTTGCACAAAAGGGCAGGAATTTCAGACAAAAAACTGTATGCAAACCATATATACAATAAACGCATGTTTACTGTAAATGTCTTTTTGTTGTGGTTACCATATTTAAAGAAGAAGTGTTGATCTTTGGAGGCTAAGACCGTGGATGTGTTAAGACCAGGAATCGGTGGTCTTTCAGTTGAGCCTGTCTTGAAAGACTACTGGACTATTATATCTGCCAGAAAAATGTTGCCTCATAAGACAGGCGATGACACAACTAATTGGTGACACAATGAATTGCATTGAAGTTAGGCGTTTGTGCCAGGGAAAGTTGTGGTCTTTCAAGACCGGTGGTCTCTGGGCAACGGTTGTCTTTCAATGTGACCAAGAGGTTAAAGACCAGTACCGGAATATACCGGTAATTAGCGGCCAAGTGTCGATTCTCAGTATGACAGAAGTATCTCCCTGGCCCGATCAGGTTTGATTATCTCAATGCTTTTCCAGATTAAGGGAGTGACTAGATTGTTCTAAAATCGTCACATGGAAAGTCGTGTGCTGAAGATATCGACTTGCTAGTATATGTGTATGTTATAGAAAAGTACCTTTAGTATAATTAAGAGATTCTTGAAGTTCCCATGCAACAACTTGAATAGACTGAAAAGTGACTACCAGTAGTCCAGTTGTTTATGTATTTATTGATATTTTCACCATATAAAGACCCAGCTCTTGATACATGCAACGCACTGAAACATCGTACAAATGACTAGTATTTGTGTTTTCATAACAGTAAATGGATTATCTTATCCACATACCTAAACATTAGAAATCAACAACAAGACCTCACAAAATTTAACGCTAACCACACACAGAATATTATAGTACTGGTAACTATGGTCACTATCCAAAATTTTAGTTGGAAGTGGTTTTAATAGGAAGCAACAGAATGAAGCCTTGGTAAAACCAAAACTGCAACATCAGGTTTGTAATCATACGGGAGCATTTTGGCACATACAGGTACAATGTACGTTCTGAGATGACCCCTATTGTGGCTATACAGTCACTTTACAGCTGTAGGTGAAAAGATACCAGTGTTGGCATGTTTAGCATTCTGTGAATATGATGATAATTCTAAGATCCATGCTGGAGACGACGCATCATCTATACAGTAGTCCCCCTCTAATAGGGACATCCCCTCTGCTAAACAATTCTGTCCTTGTAAGAGGGCTCCTTTGGTGAGAGCGAGCGATACATGCATTCGCAGCACTTGCTGCATTTAGAATTGGTGTCCTTTCTAGTAGGGTGTCCTCTCTAGAGAGTCCTTTAAGAGAGGGACCACTGTATGTGCAGTTCAAATGCAGTCATGCGAATATCTAAACCACGTAGTTCTATGAGGCACTATACGTGTATATGGTAAATGCATAGGATGCCAGTATACTGGTACTTGCACCTACAGTATCTCTCCCCCCCCCCCCAACAAATCGCCCCGTCTGCCAAATAATTCTGTCCACAAGACACAAAACGGGAGCATTCATTAAATACATTCACAATACAAGGTTCGTGTTCTTCTACAGAGGGGGGGGTGGGGGGTATGTCTAATTAAGAGGGTCCTTTAACAGTGTAAGCATTGTATACCAAGAGGAAACAGGATAAATGCAATTCAACCCGCATAACAAAAGAAAACGGAATTTTAACAAAAATATAATTTGGTTTAAAAGATTCCCTTCCTTCCAGGTAGCTGAAAGCTATAGCAACTGCATAAAATTCTCCACTCTGGTTAAATACACGTACATGTATGCATATTACACATCTTACAAGCAAAGCCCTTCAGGTAACCCAACCCAGGCAGTCAACTTCCATAGTGTTTCGTGGTCCGTACAATCTTTGATTTAAGAATTGCATATATGTCAAAGTCCAACTGATGCACCAGTCTTGAATATATCTTTCCATGTAACCACTTGTGTACAAGCACAGATACTGGTAACAAAACAATATTCACCAAAAACATCTTAAAACCACCTTTCAGATAAAGTGGGCTCCCCCCCCCCACACACACACACACATTTTTTTCCACACTGGACATTTTTTGTCTTTTTTCCTACAGAGGCTCACCTCTCTAGAGTGCCCTACAACAGAGAGACCATCGTACAGGTAGTACCAATAACACCTGTTAATTAAACTACCTGAATACAGTCAAACCTGGGAGTGAAAATTATCCTTTCACCTTCAAGGCTATCCCTTTAACAATGGTCCATATATCTTCTCAATTACAGGTACTGTATTACCACATGAGTATACATGTATAAGAGGCCATTTTGATGCGAATACGATGTGCAGCATACAAGTAAACACTGGCAAATATGACCACACTGTCCCTCCAATATAAGATAACAAACAATTTAAGATTTTTTTTCCGTTTTAGGACCAGCTGTCGGTGAAACATCAGAAACAACTGTTATATTTTCAATATACACATGCCTCCACCTTCATTTTAGGACCGGGTGGTTTCAAAATACGGAAACCGCTGTATAATATTGGTCAAGGTTGCTCAAAACTCATTGTCACACGTACCAGGACAATACCCCATAGTTACAAACAACCCCATGTTATAAGGTCCACCTTTGCCGAGAACAGCTTTGTCAAATACAGGACTTTGAAAGCTGTTTGGTAATGTTGGCTAATCTTCCTGGACATACATCATCCAACATTATGTCATTCTTAGACAAAACTACATGTAGTACCGCATGGAGGTTTCGGATCTAAGTTCCAATTTAAGATTTAAGTCGGTTCAAGAACTCCTTCCCTGGAAGCAACTTCTGGAAAAATCTTAAGTCGAGAAACGGATGACATTCACTCATCACCTTAGCAACCATTTTGTGTTTTTTTCCATACTTAAGAGAACTAGCGGACTTAAGATTTTTAAAGAACCTGACAGTGGCCAGTTCCTTAAATCTTTAAGTCGAGAAATGGACTTAAGTTCATTAGTCACCATGGCAACCATTGTCTTTTCTATGCTTAAGATCGCTAGAAGATTTAAGATTTT
>JAAUYG010075163.1_pt1 | contig 11447 bp, 2 predicted proteins | sample 7278091 | NCBI WGS metagenome assembly JAAUYG01 (sample SAMN14350201, study PRJNA611818) | marine sediment metagenome | isolation source: surface marine sediment (0.6m) | place: French Polynesia: Moorea | collected 2018-08 | reverse complement strand
TGCTGACTTGCCTGTGTGAGTGCAGTTCTACCATTCTGTGCAGCTGTATTGACTTCAGCATCTCTCTCCAGCAGCTGTCTCACTATATCACAGTGACCATTCTGACTTGCCTGGATGAGTGCAGTGGCACCATTATGTGCAACAGTATTACCTTCAGCATCTTTCTCCAGCAGCAGTCTCACTACATTAGAGTGACCATTCTGACTTGCATACATGAGTGCAGTGCCACCATCGTGTGTAACTGTATTAACTACAGCATTTGTCTCTAGAAGCAGTCTCACTACGTCACAGTGACCATTCTGACTTGCTAGCATGAGTGCAGTACCACCGTTATGTAAAGCTGTGTTAACTTCAGCATCTCTGTCCAGCAGCAGTCTCACTACATTACAGTGCCCATTCTGACTTGCAAGAGTGAGTGCAGTGACACCATCCCATGTGACTGCTTGAACCTCTGCTTGCCTTTGCAACAGCAGTCTCACTACATTACCATGACCATTCTGGCTTGCCAGTATGAGTGCAGTGACCCCAGTATGTGTAACTGTATTAACTTCAGCATCTCTATCCAGCAGCACGCTCACTGCATCACAGTGACCATTCTGACTTGCCAGCATGACTGCAGTGATGCCCTTTTGTCCAACTGTATTAACATCAGTACCTCTCTCCAGCAGCTGTCTCACTACATCACAGTGACCTTGCTGACTTGCCAGCATGAGTGCATTACCACCATTCTGTGTAACTGTATTAACCTCTCCATTTGTCCCCAGCAGCTGTCTCACTATATCACAGGCACCTTGCTGGCTTGCCTGTATGAGTGCAGTGTAACCATTCTGTGTAACTGTAGTATCTTCAGTTTCTCTCTCCAGTAAATGTCTCACTACATCAGAGTGACCATTTTGACTTGCCAGCATGAGTGCAGTCAAATCATCCTGTGTAACTGTATTATCTCCAACATTTGTCTTCAGCATCACTAAACCACAGTGACCTTGCTCACTTTCCACCATTACTGAACTGGAACCATCCTGTGTAACTGTCTCCACCAGCTGTCTCACTATATCATTGTGAACATTATGGATAGACTGCATGAGTTCAAATACACCATTATGTGCACCTGCATTAACTTCATCTTGCCTCTGTGGGAACGGTCTCACTATATCACTTTCATCATTCTGATTTGCCAGTATGAATGCACTCGAACCATCCCGTGTAACTACTTTAACTTCAGCTTTTGTCTCCAGTGCGAGTCTCACTACAATGCAGGGACCTTGCTGACTCTTCTGTATGCATAGAGTGCCAATATTCTGTGGAACTGTATTAACTTCAGATTCTCTCTTCAGCAGCAGCCTCTCAACACCACAATGGCCATTCTGATGTGCGATTATGAGTGCAGTGACACCATTCTTATTAGCTGTATTAATTTCAGCATTTGCCTCCAGCAGCTGCCTCACCATATCAGAGTGGCCCATCTGACTTGCCAGTATGAGAGCAGTATTGCCATCATCTGTAAGTGTATTAACTTCAGCATGTGTCTCCAGCAGCAGTCTCACTACATCACAGTGACCTTGCTGACTTGCCTGTATGAGTGCAGTTCTACCATTCTGTGCAGCTGTATTGACTTCAGCTTCTCTCTCTAGCAGCTGTCTCACTACATCACAGTGACCATTCTGACTTGCCAGCAAGAGTGCAGTGACACCATTTTGTGCCACTGTGTTAACTTCTGTTTCTCTGTCCAGAAGCTGTTTCACTACATCATGGTGACCATTTTGGCTTGCCAGAATGAGTGCAGTAAAACCACTCTGTGTAACAGTATTAACTTCAGCTTCTCTCTCCAGCAGCAGTCTCACTACATCACAGTGACCATTCTGACTTGCCAACATGAGTGCAGTCCAGCCATCCTGTGCAGCTGTATTGACTTCAACATTTGTCTCCAGTAACAGTCTCACTACATCACAATGGCCTTGCTGACTTGCCTGCATGAGTGCAGTGGGGCCGTTATGTGGATCTGTATTAACATCAGCATCTCTCTCTAGCAGCTGTCTCACTATATCACAGTGATCATTCTGACTTGCCACTATTAGTGCAGTGGCACCAGAAAGTGCAACTGTATTAACGCAAGCTTCTCTATCCAGCAGCTGTCTCACTACATCACAGTGACCATTCTGACTTGCCTGTATGAGTGCAGTTACACCATTATGTGTAACTGCATTAACTTCAGCCTCTCTTTCCAGCAGCTGTCTCACTACATCACAGTGACCATTCTGACTTGCCAGCATCAGTGCAGTAACACCATTTTGTGCAAATGTGTTAACTTCAGCTTCTCTCTCCAGCAGCTGTCTCACTACATCACAGTGACCTTGCTGACTTGCAAGCATGAGTACAGCCCAATCATCCTGTGTAACTGTTTTATTAACTTCAGCATTTGTCTCCAGCGGCAGTTTCCCTACAATGCATGAGTCTTGTTGACTTGCTTGTATGATTGCAGTGTAAATATTTTCTGAAGCTTCAGCTTGTCTCTTCAGCAGCAGTCTCTCAACATCACAGTGGCCATTCTGATGTGCGATTATGAGTGCAGTGACACCATGCATATTAACTGTATTAATTTCAGCATTTGCCTCCAGCAGCTGCTTCACTATATCATAGTGGCCAATCTGGCTTGCCAGTATGAGTGCAGTATTACCACTTTCTGTAACTGTATTAACTTCAACATTTGTCTCCAGCAGCAGTCTCACTACATCACAGTGACCTTGCTGACTTGCCTGTGTCAGTGCAGTTCTACCACTCTGCGCAACTGTATCAACTTCCGCACCTCTCTCCAGCAGCTGTCTCACTACATCACAATGACCATTCTGACTTGCCAGTATGAGTGCAGTGACACCATTTGGTGCATCTGTGTCAACTTCTGTTTCTCTGTCCAACAGCTGCCTTACTACATTGGTGTGACCATTCTGACTTGCCACCATGAGTGCAGTAAAACTAGCTTTGTTAACTGCATTAATTTCAGCTTTTCTGTCCAACAACTGTCTCACTACATTACAGTGACCATTCTGACTTGCCAACATGAGTGCAGTCCAACCATCCATTGTAGATGTATTAACTTCAACATTTTTCTCAAGCAGCAGTCTCACTACACGACAATGGCCTTGCTGACTTGCCTGCATTAGTGCAGTTGGGCTGTTATGTGGAACTGTATTAACATCAGCATCTCTCTCTAGCAGCTGTCTCACTATATCACTGTGACCATTCTGACTTGCCACTATTAGTGCAGTGGCACCAGAATGTGCAACTGTATTAACTCCAGCTTCTCTGTCCAGCAGCTGTCTCACAATGTCACAGTGACCATTCTGACTTGCCTGTATGAGTGCAGTAACACCATTATGTGTAACTGCATTAACTTCAGCATCTCTTTCCAGCAGCAGCCTCACTACATCACAGTGACCATTTTGACTTGCCAGCATGAGTGCAGTGATGCCCTTTTGTTCAACTGTATTAACTTCAGCATCTCTCTCTAGCAGCTGTCTCACTACACCACAGTGACCTTGCTGACTTGCCAGCATGAGGGCAGTCGAACAATCCTGTATAAATGTATTATTAACTTCAGCATTTGTCCCTAGGAGCAGCCTCATTGCATCACAGTGACCTTTCTCATTTGTCTGTATGAGTGCAGACTTCTCAGCCTGTATTGAATCAGTTTGTTTAGGTTCCATCTCTGATAAAATAGTGCTGAATCACAATAACTTTATGGATTACTATACAGTTTCCTGGAGTATGATATAATTACATAGTGATTTTTAATACTGGTAGAAATACACAATTTAAATTCAGAGAAAAATATGATTATGTTGTGTACAAAACCAATGAGAGAATTTTGTTAGTACAACCTTTAAGCAGATATTATATAAACTATGCAGTGGAGTGACTGCAGCTTCCCTGTACAGCACTGACTCCCATATGTTGATGTTTTTCTACCTAACTATGTAATGCCAATTTCTGCATGCCACTTATCTAGCTGTGGTTTACATTCTGAATGAGCATGTTTTCATTTCTGATACAGTTATAGATACGAAATAACAACACTAATGCCAATGTGGTGTATCTTAAAGCACTACATGACAATATTGTGATGGTAGGGCAGGAAACTGGTGGGATGACACAGATCTGATGACACTACCTGCAAGAAAGCAGATTAGAACAAGCCATATCACAGTTTCAATGAAAGCAAGGCTAACATAGGTATTTTGTAACACATTCCAAGGAATATCAACCATGGTATTAGCTTCTATTGTACTATAATCGTTATTAAAGGAATCTGCACATTGCACAATTTGTATAAACTTACCAAATGAAATGAATTTAACTTAATATGAAAAATAATTTACTATTTGTTCAAAACAAACTGGGTGGCTATAGTAAAAAGGACTAAGACCCTTTACAGTTATATGCCAATTTGATTGAGAGAGCACAGTACGTATGGTGTGGTTGCACGAGGGGTTCTTTATTGGGCAACATCCAATTCCTGCCTTCCTCTCAAATTTGCTTCAGTATTCACGTTAAATGGTTCTTTATCAGAACATATTATTTTTATGATGTCTAAATCAAGTGAAGAATGGAGTAAATGTTTAAACACCTTCGCACCTTTGCTTATGTGTAAAAGATTCATGCTGAAGTAACGATTTTATCTGGCAAAAAGTTTTTATTGACTTTTACTCATTCCAGAAGGAAGAGCAATTTTTAACAAGAGGCAATCATTAACAAGAGGTCCAGGGGCCTTGACACTCTGCTTGACCTTTTGTCAGATGAAACCAGCATGCCTTTATCAATACTAGCAATGTAGCTGGTTTAACATATGTTCAAAGTGCAATACTTTTTAAAATTTGGCAGATAGCTAGAAAAAGTAATAGCCTGCATTTTCCACCCATGCATGCTTTCTGTAAGGTTTGGTTGAAATTGGATAAAAACTGTATGGGTAGTACCCTTTTGAAAATCTTAAAATCCGAAATTTTGCAAAGTACCCCGAATGACCCCAAACTGAACTCAAATGAACTGACCTGAAGAACCCTACATAAGGAGTTCCTATGACTATGAGTACCAAATTTCATCCACTTCTCTCTAAGGCTAACTGTTTTCAAGATATTCTACATTTTATGATTTACATTAACTACCATGTTAAAATTCCAAAGTGCCACAGAATTTTTAAAACTTGGCTGATTGCCAAGAAAAGTAATAGCAAGTATTCCCCCATGGTAGCCAATGTCCTCATGAAGTTTAATTGACATTGGATGAAAACTGTAGGAGGATTAGCATTTTGAAATTTCCAGCCCCATGGTTTACATAAAGTTTGGTTGAAATTGGATTTAAATGGTGGGAGCAGTAACCTTTTGAAAATCTTAAGATCGGAAATTGGGCAAAGTACACTAAATGACCACAAACTGAACTCAAATGGCCTGACCAGAAAAGTACCCTACATATGGAATTCCTAAGATTACGAGTCACAAATTTTAATGTTTTTTTGCTACACGGCCAGCCGTTTTCAAGATATTCCACATTTTATGATTTCCCATTGACTCTCATGGTAAATTTCGATGTTTCATAAAATTTGAAAAATACAAAATTTCAAAAATCTGAAAAAGTAACTTGAAGACAAAAAATCAAAAAGGTTTGAAAAGATTTGGTCACGATTTGTAGAAGTAGCGATTTTTTTTTAAATTTTGCCACCACTTGACCTCATGTTAAGGAAAAAGAAAAAAAAAATCGTTAAAATTCCAAATTTCAAAAACCTGAAAAGTAACTTTGTGAGAATAGTGCAGAAAAAAGTTTGGTAGAAGTTTGAGAAAATTCAGGAGCAGTTTGTGGGAAGAGTAGCGTTTTGCAAGTTTGGCTCCATAGAGTCCATGTTAACAAAAATGAAAAAAAAAATATAAAATTTGAAAATTAAAAATTTTGAAAAAACAAAGAAAAAATGGTCTGGGGATATGGTAGATAGATAGCTCCCCATGGAATTTGGTCTGGGTCCATTCAGCGCTTTCCCAGAAACGTGAGTCTACGGCCGACCGATAGATGGACAGACAGATGACGGATGACAGATGCCCGCGCCAAGACAGTGTTAACATAAGCAGAGCTAAAATTATTCTTAAAAAGGAGATCTTTGAACATAAAAATAGATAAAACTACATCGGTTTGGGTGGGGAATGAATTGAACAAAAATGCAAGAAATGTTATTTCAAGAAGTGCTAACAGATTGCGTTAAGCGGGATTTTGTTCTGAACTGGTCTGTTGAGTGTCTAGGAGAATTCTAACTAAGGCAGAACAGCCACAACACCAAAGCAGTCGTTTGTGCAGTGGTGAGAGCACTCATGCATCGCATGAAGACTCCCAATGCTTAACTTGTGTTTAGGATCTGCTGTGAACTACTCCTTGACTATGCAACCACCCGGGGCTAGACCAAAGGCTGACCAAAGCCTGAGCACCCACTCAATTGGCTGCCTTCTGGTAATAGCTCCATGGATCCTATCAAATAGGGCAGTCTTTTCTTTAAAGAAGTCACCTTGGTAATTATAGTGGAGTTAGAGTGTTCTTACATCTTTGCTGCCTGGTGCTCCCTAGCCCATTTCCTCTATATAGACATTGTAATGTCTGTTGCATGTACTAATTAATGTACATGTTTTAGCCTTGCCGCCCAGTGTATTCCTACTCTATGACTATTCAACATTGTATGCTGGTACACCTTATATTTTACTACACGGCCTGTTGTGGTGTCCTGTGATACGTTTTTAAATTGAGTGTCATCAAGCAGAGTGCCTTTCTAAGTGTCATATTTTTTGGTGTCAATGTAAATGAGGATATGTATTATTATTGACCCTTGTACTGCATACCCCATGTTGAGCACACTGCATAACCTATTGGTCCTTGCTATGTGTGTTGTACTCTGCTGTCACATGTATTGATTTGCACAGAGCATCGCCTTAGGTAAATCCATTGCGTAGCCAGTTGTTTACATCAACACATGTAAAAATTCCCAGAACGCAGCCTGTTTTTGAAATGTACTGAAATGCCCTTGTGTAGCGCTTGGTGCATTGGCTTGCACATAGGGCCTGCGCTGGCCTTTTGTGGTAGAATGGGTCCCATGTTTGTGAAAAATGGCCAAGTTTCCAGGAAAAGTCAGCCTTTCTTTGATTCAGCATGGCGTGAGCTGGTATGGTAAATACGGGATAGCTAGATGTTTTGGTCAGTCCGTGAATTGGTGACTTAGAAAGCTATAATACGGGCATCGAGTGGAGCGCTATGAAAATTCATTAACAGGCTCGAATAAATGATGCAATGTTTGGGACTGTATGCTAAAACTGAAGGCGATTGTGACAGTGGTATGAACTAATGCCTAAGCAGGATACCTCAAATCTCAGGATTACTCACTAGTGTCCTTATTGTGATGCTGCACTACTTTGGAGTGTGTTAACCTAGACCACGAGTGAGTATTAAATCTCTGTATTTGTATTTTGGTATTATTCTTCTAAAAACTTGATCATAATGCTTTGTTTGTTGTACTGAACTTTGTCAAATTGTGTAAATCCTGTAATTTCCACTCTGGAATTTTAATAATAAATTTGTAACCATTTTTTGATTTTCTGTGATTTGTTCTGGAACTCTTGTCAAAAAGAACCTGGTGGTGTATATATCCAGCGTAACATTATATAGTGGCCAGGCCCCCCATAAGTATGTGCCACCTAGTGGCAGTCACCAAATATAGGTGAGCCGCCAAGTGGCCACTGGTTAATATGTATGTGCCGCCTAGCGGCAAGTATCTAATATATATACCCTGTATGCCAATCATCTGCAAAGGTTAATATGACTGTACTGCTTTGCGGCCACCCTCTATTACGTGTATGCTGTCTAGCAGCCAGGGTCAGTATAAGTGTGCCTCCATGCAGCAACCAATTGGTATGTATGCACTGACCAGCAGCAATGGTTAGTATAAATATGCCGCTTTGTGACAACTATCTAGTATTCATGTACCGCTGAGTGGCAAAGGTCAATGTATGTGTACCACCCAGCAGCAACCTTCATTTTTGTCAATTTATTGTGTCAAATCTGTGTCAGGAACTTCTGGTGGAACTTCTAGTCCTATCGGTGGACCATTTTAGCCGAGTTTTATTGTACATTATTTTTTCACTTTTAGCACCCAATAGTAATGGGTTGTGTTATTTTACAGCGGTCATCTATATTAACCTGACTGATGAGGGAATTAGTGTTAAGAAAGGGGAAATATGTAGTATTTTGGGTCCTCTGGGGGTACTGCCGACAGGCTTGGCCTATTCCAGCGGTTTTGCCTCATGTAAATCGGGTCCATCATAAACAAAGTTATCAGCAGTTTAGTGTCAACAGGTATGGCGCCTCCCAATCTAATACAGCAGGGTCTGGATTTGTTGGATTAAAGACGTTTATCTCTATGCAATGATGTCTTAGCAATGGTGGTCATCCTATGTCAGTTTTAAAAAAAACGTCTTCTATTCTGTTCTCTTGAATCCGCCTCTGAGCAAGACCTATATTTCATTAGGAGAGCCACTGAAAACTTAAGTAGTGCGTTATTAAATATCTCTGTGGAAGTAAACTTCTTCCACGGTATTGTACTAGTCATTCTCTGTATGTGCATGAACTTTTGTGATGTTATTTATTATTGTCATAACTTATTGCTGTTTTGCGCTGTTTCTCGTCATGTAACATCTTGTTATCAGTCTGGTGCAACTTTACAATTGTCGAGTGACCTTCCAACGATTGTGTTCGGCTTTAAGCCTTGTCTTGTTCATATGTGAATGTAACCAAGGTAAATTTAATACTCCTAAAGTGCCCATACCAGATTAGTTGGTCTGATAGGTTGTGTATAGTAGTAACTAGTAACTTAAAGGGATTCTCAGTTTGCTTTCATGTCTGCATCTGTCACTGTGGTTGTGTTGAGACCACTTCCGGGAGACTTCATGTCGTGTGACTAATAAAACCCATCTTAATTAGGCATGATTAGGCATCTTAATTAGGCATTAATTAGGCATTTTTTAATTTAGGTTGGCAGCAACCAGTTAGGGACCAGGCTTCATTGCAGCAGCTCTCTGCCGAACCTTCCCATGTCCCTTGGGACTCAAATAGAAGGGTTAGTTAACTTCATCTCTTAGCTTAGGTGTCAAACAAGGGTGCTTATCTTGGAGCACTTTATCTGTATTAAATTAATCTGCTAGTAACACATGACTATTTTGCCTGCATATTGCCCGTATGTAGAATACAAACTATTAGCCCTGAGTTCCCAATGTTATTTAAGTTTGATCTGCAGCCAACCATTTATGACTTAGTGGCCATTCTGAGACAAGCACCGAATGATCAGAACACAACTTTGAACACAATGAGGTCATATATATTCAATTACTACCCTTGATGTCCGAAATTGTAATCAAAGTTTGATCTATGGTGAGGCATTCTGAAATTACACACCATTCTGAGACAAGTGCACCTAATGACATGCATACAGTTCTGCTCCTGCATGATGACAAATTCTGCTTCCTCAAGTTCGTTGCTTAATATTGTGGCGTCCGCATCTCTGGGGTTTGGGGGTTCGCGCATCATGGGTCTTTCTCGTCTAGGGGTTTTTCGTTTGTTGGCTCTCCCGCACGCGCGCACTGCGGCGTTCTTTATTCGGACACACTCTCAGCGAGACATGGGGGGGGGGGGGGGGTAGTTGTTCCACGCCCCACGGGTTTGCTTACGGGAAGAGTTCTAGTGAACGGTGGGTTGGCTCCCCTGCGGGTCAGTACCTATCCTTTCTCTTCCCTCGTCAGTCGTCCCCTGGGATTGCGCATCTCTTCCCGCACCGGCTCGTCTCAGTAGAGCCCCGCGCTCTGGCTACGACTCGCCCCCTTTGCCACTCCCCGGTGTTTCCCCATCTAGACGTAAGGCATGTTTATCTCGTTGACTCGTTTATTGCTCGTGATCCACAATACAACGCTCACACGACATGACTCATCCTCACTCTGTCTGGTCACACCTTCAGCGGCTAGCTAACTGTTCCTGTCCTAACAGTAGAAGGCCGTTGCCAAGCCTTCACCTCTTTACTCATAAATAGATTCAACTGGCTGGCGCCGCACTGATAAGGCGCACACACTGACTCTGGCCAAGAAGCACTAAAAAGGCCAGGGCACTATAGCCATAAGTTTTCTGGCAAAAGCTGAGTGTCGAACTAGGCATAAGCATAAGCACCGTTTCTCTGGCAGAAGACTCTAAGCATTTTTATTTCACGTCTGTTCTGCTAGATTTCAAGGTACCGTCTGCCGTCTGCCCGTTACCATAGACTCTGAATGCGCCAAAATCTCGTCCAATGGATTCCTCAGATCTAACGGCACATGACTTGTGTCGGCCAGTCAGAAGCCTCCAAGACGTGATGTCACTATGGCGCACTAGAAACCACTTGTTCTAGCTTACTATGGGGCTGGCCCCTTCAACTTTACAATCTCTAATAACTCAGCAAATACTAACCCAATTACAAGCGTACTGGGCTTAAATGATGTACCCTTTACATTGATACCATTGCGGTTGCTCTACACCAAGTGCTCTCGAAGTCGCACCCCATTCCTAATCCTAAACTGGGACTGCGCATGCGCACCACTGCGCCAAATCCTTCACTTCTGTACTGAAGCGTCCAAACGTGACAAGACTTGTCAGTTACCGCGCGCACCTAGTCAACCCTTTCTCTGGCTGAGAAGTACATCTCCAACCATACAATAGTACACAATAAGCCCTACTTTCTCCCGATATAGAGTCTACTAGAGCTGTGACAGCCCTCCGTAGGTCTCTGACAATGCACGTACTCTACATTATCATTAGGAGACTGCCGAATTTGACCGTAACACAAAGTGGCCATTTAAAACTCCCAATAACTTACTGCGCATGACTTAACCTTGTAGCTAAGCTACCAATTAACATGGAAAGTGGCTGATACTCTACATGAATCCCTCCCTCTTTAACCATCTAGGTCTCTCCTGAGACCGTATTAGGTCTCTGTACACACACACATACCATGGAGGGGAGAAGCCACTTTTACCCTGTTAGAATAAAATACCTAACACATACACAATTGATAATAATACCTGGCGACGTCTCTAACTGACTACACACTTCTATTACTGAGGTGTGACCATGTTTAACCTTACAATCACAGACCCTTAGGGTCTACACACAATTTATACATATACACTTGAGCACCAACAATCAGTGTACACATTCTCACTAGGTGAGTTGAAAACCAATGGAGTCAAGAAGAAAATGGTCTGTTTATACTGTTGAGCAATACTGTAGAATTAATACTGTGGAATTAACTTGGTGAGATTCAGTTTAAGAGAAGTGCACCACTTGGCAAACAATAAAGAACTGCTGCTACTACTAATTACCAATTAAAAGTCTGCGCGCGCAGGCGCTGT
>JAAUYG010050296.1_pt1:0-10000 | contig 11448 bp, 6 predicted proteins | sample 7278091 | NCBI WGS metagenome assembly JAAUYG01 (sample SAMN14350201, study PRJNA611818) | marine sediment metagenome | isolation source: surface marine sediment (0.6m) | place: French Polynesia: Moorea | collected 2018-08 | reverse complement strand
AGCGTATTTTTCAAGTAGATACTTTGTGGATCCAGACAGTGTAATACATGGTGTGGTGATATATATAACTTCACAGATGAAAAGTTCTTTTTTCACGAAAACTCGTAACGAGGCTACCACTGATATTTGATATTTATTTATTGCATCGCAACATAAGACATACATCAGTATCGGGGGTACAGGTTACTAAAAACAATATACACTCCCCCTACCAGTAAAATTAATAGATTGCATAATTCTTTAAAATATCATTATGTTATACATACGGTATACATTCTTTAAAACCGGGTATACCCGGTATTCCTTAATAATATACGACTGGCTGAATGCTTTATCAACCGAAAGACAAAGTTTTCGTGACATTGTAAATGAACCATGAACCTACTAATATTTAAAGGGCGATAATATACAACCCCGTCCAGCTTTAGGCTGACTGTTACATGATTAATTCGACGTCTGTATCTTCCGGGCTGACGTGTATATGTTACGTCACGTCACGGTCGAATGAATGCTTATTATACATTAACGTGACGTCATATCCCGGTTCGTTGACTGCAGTTATTAGACATTTATCAACTGTCACAAAACAAACACTGCTGAAATATCGGCACCAACCGTTTCCATTCTCAATTCACTCAGCAACAAATGGCCAACTATTGCTGCAATTGCATATCAGATATTTAACCGAAGTTTTAAACAATGTCATGCAAGTCAAATCGGGCCCAAGGGGTTTGGACCAATCAGTGTGTGGGTATTGACCCCCCCCCCCCCCCCCCCCCCAACACACACACAGACACCGGCATTGTCCGTTCGGTCGTACACAAAATTCTGACAGATCAGGTACTCGACTTGTTAACCGAATTATTGTCCTTAAAGTTAAAATTTAATAATATCAGGACGTGTCATTCTTTGTGTTGAGCTGCCCGCATGTATTGAAAATTAGACATGTACTTAGGCCTTTCGGCACCAAAACATCTTAAATTTCTATAGGTCACACATTCTAATATTACCTGCTGCTTATGTCTATATTATGTGTTACAGAAATTTGCAAATGTACTCATTAAGTGCATTCTTAATATCGCAAGCTTCTATCATACTGGCCATTTGGAAACTTTTAGAACCTATTCATTGGAAATAAAGAGCAGATGGGGTAACCGGAAGAGGCACTGTCTTGATAACCTCCCCACTCCGTGCCCGTCCCTTTAGAAAACTGGGAAGTAAAAACAGAGGGCCAGACATTGGGATAGCAATGCACCTGCTTGGCCAGGGGATGGGGGCCTATTACGTCAGTAGCCTGGGATAAACATACAGTGGAACGTGTATACAATGACCGTCCCAGAAACAAAGCTAATATGCTCATCATACACAGGTACTCTTTATATTTAGGTTCAACAAGTCAATATTGATAACACATACCTTTAGGGGACATGCCAAATGATGCCCTTATATATAAACAGGTGACTATATAGGTGGACAAGCGGTATTTTGAGTAGTTTTCACTGAACTGGGAAAGCGGGACACGAGCCTAAAAGTTGATGTTAGGATCTGTATGGTTTATAATGGGAAGGTTTGCAGATTTTTTGTCTGATCAATGACAGGGTGGGATATATGGAAAATGGCCAAAACGTTTGAGTTTTGACATAAGTTAGTTAAATATCGATTCAGGAATTTAAGAATTCTCGAGAAATTTCTCCTCTCTCTCTCTCTCTCTCTCTCTCTCTCTCTCTCTCTCTCTCTCTCTCTCTCTCTCTCTCTCTCTCTCTCTCTCTCTCTCTCCCTTTTATGGCTGACAAAGAAATTCTTGACTGTTATAGCAAAAGCTTAGATTTAAATTATTAGAATTAGATTGTCAGATACCGGACAATATGCAACGAGTTTATTCGCGACCCCCAGCCCATGTTTTGCAGCAAGGGTTAACCCCAGTTCACAAATGATTAATGAAAGGCAGAAATATGGGCCTACAGGAGCAGTATCAGACCATCTCAAGGGGTGGGGTGGGGGTGGAGGGCTTTGTGTTTTAATTAATGGGCCATTTCAGGAGAGGGTTCTTGCAAAGCGAGACGGCTGACGGTTTCTATAGCGCCAGCCCCAGTACGCACTCAATAGGCACCCTCACATATACATAGAAAAGGCGCCGAGATTGCGTGGTATTCAGTTAAAGCTATAGCGCCATTGAGCGCACCGCGAAAGCGGTTTTCAATACAGCACAACACGCGCAAATATAAAGAAAGAAGAAAAGCAACAATTCCGGCCTTAGAAATCACTGCCAGTTTTGTTCATTCGGCGTTTATTTACAGCTCGCCACCATCTGTGTTAGTGGGACTCGAACTGAATTGAGTCGTCGGGTCCTCCATTGTGAGCTGGGTCACCAGTGTTCGGCGACATATTTAGCGTAATGTTTTCCCCTGGTAGAAAGCGTGCGCCGTATAACAAAAGGCGGCTCTCTTTTCATAAACTGTTTCCTTTTGGGCAAAGCTATTCTTCCGAAATTGAAAGGGTGCAGTGGCGCTGGGCTGTCGGATCGAAACTACGCTCATTTGTGCGATTCTTCGGCCGGAGTTTAGACGTGTTTAGACCGTTCAGGCTCACCCACGGCCAGCTCAGAGTTTAGTGTATATGTTACACCTAAAGCCCAAGTCATCCAAATGTGTGTGTGGATTTAACTCACGACTCGTCTTGTGCTTTGACTCGAAATCACTGAGTCGTCGAATATTCTTGGATGTTCTGTGCCGGCGACATAACCGGTAGTGACGTCACGGATATCAAAATACCGAGTCGTGTGTTGATGTGGCTGTAGAAAATATAGATGTCCCTCGTTCAAATGATCCAGTGTTGTACTTGATTGCCACATGACATTTGGATATTTTGGGAACCATTCTCTGTGTAGTTGTGGTGGATTACAGGCATTCAATATTGACGGATTACCCCCTGGTTAAGGATAAACTCGAAAACGACAATTTTTAGCTACGGGATACTAACCAAATGTGACAGTTTACAACAGTAGCATAATCTATAGGTTGTGACAGTAGCAGCAGCAGCAGCAGCAGTAGCAGCGGTAGCAGTAGCAGCAGTAGCAGCAGCAGCAGCAGCAGCAGTAGTAGCAGTAGTAGTAGTAGTAGTAGTAGTAGTAGTAGTAGTAGTAGTAGCAGCAGCAGCAGCAGCAGCAGCAGCAGCAGTAGTAGTAGTAGTTGCAACTACTGTAACAGCAAAGGTGGCAGCAACAGTAAAAGTGGCAGCAATAGCGGTGTTCATGCATGCCCCATGACTCAATTTTAAGCGACCATAGGCAGTTGGTAGGGTACTAGTATGTAATGTTGGAAGATTACTCTGAGTCCACATTAACCTGGCTCAAGCTAAGTATAGCTATCAATTGATTCGGACAAGTTGCCATATAGGCATCGCTATGCACATACTAGGCTCGATGCGGCGTAGCCAGAATTCGCAAGGTTCTAGTGTAAAGAAATACCAACGGGTACTTATAGAACTTGGCTGCCTTTGACGCGCCATTCCCTCCAACTGAAGAATCGACCACTTGGAGCGGACCAATGTTGCGGGAAGGGGTGGAGGGTGTTGTAAAGCAGCCAGGCGTGACTGGGGGAGGGGGCGGCAAAGCCAGCAAGACTCCTCTACAAGGCTGTGCAAACGTGTTCCGCCAGCCTTCGAGCACGTTGGTTCATTTCAGATTTTTCTTATAGTTTAACTGTTCTATACCGGGATATTAGAACTGAAGCCCTTGACTTGTAATTTATAATTAAAAATAGAAATGCCATAGCCGCGAACTCACGAATACAGCATAGTTTTTTGTCTTGTAAAATAATATATAAGTAAAAATTATAACTAAAGATAACAGGTTTAACGTCAACAGTAAGATCCGGGCAAACTACTTCGTCTAATTTGTCTTCAAGTCATGGCCAATGTTGTGACCTTTTGTTTTAACTTTTTGTATAATGAAAAAAGGCCATTTGTTGCATTTTAAAAATGTTTCATACATACAGAAAGCACATAATTGCCGATTTAATCTAACTGATTATTAAGTAATACTGAACCACGATATAGTCACTATTTTACGAGTTCACTTACTCCTCGAATTATAAGGTTCAACCTCCATACGCATGGAGACACGATGCCACAAGCATAAAATGCCATATAAGAACATTCCCGTATAAATAGTTGTTCTGTAGAGGAAAAGGGGAAGAAAAGGGTTTTTTTTTTCTAAAAAAAAATCTTTTGTGGTTTCTCAAATAATTTTAGCCAATTTGAAAACCTGATACGTGGAGTATTAAGCGAACAAAATATGAGATTGTGAAGTATTGTGCTTTAAGGGAGCACTCTACTCCAACTTTTGCATTCCTGTTATATGGTATATGTAACTATATGTGCCTTATTACAACCATTGTGGTTGGTATATGCTATTACATGGCCTCAAACCATCACACATCATCTCACAATAAACAGCGAAAAACCATAGTTTGTGTATTTTTTTTCATACTTGTGCACTACAAACCACACCCCAACGTATGCGGACAAGAGCTCTATATGCGACGTTTTCGGTGAACTGCTATCATGGATTCGTTTTTCTCCGTCGTTGGTGGCGACCAGCAATTTAGCCTGTTAGGTGTATATAGTTTCATTAGCAGAGGGGCGGACCACCAATGTGGTGGCCTATATACTACCTGCTAAGACCTCATTACAGGCGGGTCCATTAGACCACTCTGGTTACTTCAAAGATTTATGCTGTTTCATGGAAAGGTAGAAGCACAAAAGAACTTTCAGTTATAATTGACCAAAATAAGGGGCCCAGGGCCCGAGGCGTTTACAGCGGGGGCCCCCACCGAGGGCCTCCTAGCGAACCACGTGTTTCCTATCTCAGCGCGGATCGACCCTCTTCAAATGTGGATAATTTGAATTGTGTGGATTTTAATGGCGACCATTACTCGAATTTTTCAACAGGTTAAGAGTGTACTAATTAACAACGTGTTTTATTCATGTGTTTTGTACAGGAAGCCACATGTGGTAGCCTCGTGGGGACGGGCGGCGTTGCTACAATTTTTTTTTTTTTAAAACCCGGAACGCTGAACCGCTAGAAAAGCAGACGAACAATTTAAATTACAGTCGTACGGAAGTACTGACGGGACATCATCATTACGCGGCATGAGGTGTAACGCGGTACTATCCCGTGGTTAGCGTTTTAACTGGAAACGGTGCAAGCCGCATGTCTCAGGTTTAGCTGCCTATACCGTAGTGGAATATTGATCCGTTGGTGAACACTGTGGTTGAGTTGGCTTTCTCTAGTATGTGAAAGAAGAGCTGTGATTATTCATAAAGCCTCAAAGGACATCGGTGGTACTTCCAGTGCGGTGAATAAAACGGGAGACTCATCTATTTCATAATTAATCACGTATCCTCGATAACAACACAGGACACAAGCGTGGGTGGCGTCTTCTGTCCACCGTACCCCACGCCTCCGTCCCTCCGTCCCTCCGTGGTCGTCTGCTGGTAAAACCCGAGCGTGTGCGCACCCACCAAGGTATGGGAAATGTGACCAAACAAGGTGTTCTCATACTTTCCCAGAATTGTTCTGCAAGGGGTGAAAGGGGTCGAAACTAACCAGTGTCATAGACGATGGGCTGATTTTATGTGAAGTTGACTAATATCCATCTTTTATGCAATTATTTCATCTGTTCAATCAATCCTACGTATTTAAAACTTTACCCCTATTCATACATTATAACCTGAACATAAATTATTCTTGGAAAGGAAATATTTCAACTGAAATGCCACTCAATCGCCATACCGAGCAAGTATAATGTAGTTGAAATGAAAACGTAATGATTCGTTTTAGGCCCCTCTTCTACACAAATGATGGCTTGCTAAACATTGTCAAGGTCTCACAGGCAATGAGGTGATAGACGAAAGTGCACCAAACAGGATTTGAACTCGAGACCTTTCTATCTGAAGCCGAACGCTTTACCGTTCCGTTCCACATTCGGTAGCCTTTAGCTCCAGAGATCCAGGTAAAAATAACAAGTGAGCGATATTCTAGGATTATTAGATTTTTAACGAGGCAATGATAGGTAAATACGTCTTTAGTTGGAGACACTATAAAGTTCCGAAGACTGTCCTCGTGATTTCAAGGCAACAAATTATTATTGAGAAGGTTGTTTAGGTGGCATCCGGGTAAACGCAAAAGTCAGGTTGGAAAAACCTGACTGGACGGCACGTGTATCTGATCCAGAATGCACTACTAAGATGCTATTTCATTGGCTGATATAGGAACTGAGGGCGGACTATATCACCCAGATAACTGCTATCCACGGGCATATTCTAATGTATTAATAGGAAACCCACCTATATGTAATATTCGCCCTTTGGTGAGTATACATGTATTTTCCACAATAAGTAGACTGGCAGGCCAGTCAGTTACCTTGTCAGACCAGTCATATATTTGATCTGGGAGAAACTGGACTTTATTAACCTATCAAACTTTATGGATCTAAATACGGACTCAAATTTCCCGGTCTACTGACATTTTCACTGTATACGCTCTTGCCAACTGGGTATTAGGAACGAGTTGCGGCAAATGTGAGTGTAGGATCATGCGGTATATCCGGACAGTTACAGCATTGGCCGTCTCAGTGGGTCTAACCTGGATCAAACCTACCAACGACTGGACTGCCCAACAACAAGTCGGCTAAATACATGTTACAAGACATCTACAAGTGCAATGCGTTCAAGTCGAGCAATAAACAGTTAACAGACTGTAACAGCAATAACAGACTGCACTCTGTTGTCAGTCGGTTTAGTTAACCAAGCTTAACACGAGGAAACACCTGATCTGTGGCATTATCTAAATGCCTCAAAAGGCAGTGGTCGTTTAGGACACAGCCGTATATCAACTAAAAAATGCCCCCAGCTTGAAAAAAAGTTATTTTTTTGTTTGTTTTCAGAGGTCTGGTGTATGAAATTCAGGCCGGGTACGGTGCAGGTGGTTGTCAGATCTGCTGTAATTGATACACGTCTCGGACGTGTTTAGTACCCGCTACACCGTCCGTCCGGCCATCGGGGTGTATAGGTTTGAGCGTGGGATGCGACGCTGTATGTCGTACGCATCATCCATTTGGCGCCTGAACTTGCAGAGAGAACTCGTGAGACTACGGAAGCTCAAATGTGCCATTATCAAGCCGACGACGGCTGGTTCTACACTTCAGTGCCAGAAGCCGGCCTGACTATTGTCAGCCACGGGACAATAAATCTTCTAACCCATCAATACAGTGTGATTTTGTTGATACATATGCAAGCGATAAAACTGGTGCCTTGGTCGCTTTGCTAGATTATGTGGTGGTGGTGGTGGTGGCATAGGGCAGGCGTCGGCTGTATCGGGTGGTAACCCATGCTGTTTGCTTATTGCAATCTGGTGGCCCGGTGGTGAGAGAGATGATCGGCGTTTAAAAAGCTCGATTTGTATGCACACTTGTTGCTTGGAGAGAGATGCAGACAAAGATAAAACACCGAGAAAAAATACGCCTGGGAAAAGGTACTTTATATTTCATCGGCTGCATTATTTTATTCGGTGTGATTCAGCGTGCTCTTCAGACTTTACATTTTCCCGGTACGTTTCGAATTATACCTTGGACTGTCTCAGCATAGTTCTGTCCCTTCTATTAACAGAGATTTACACGTCTCATTCACCCATACCTCACATGCATGTATTTCGCTTTCATGAATTGTATATCTGTCTGCGCAAAAACAAATATGGTACCAACGAGGAATTATAATGGTGTTACATGGCAAAGAGACAGATCTAATGTTTTGCTTTACGCTACTGTGTTGTATGTTGCACATTATACACGTTCCCAGGTTTTATTATTAAGGGGTTGCCCCGACAAGAGAACTTAATTTACGTGTAGGGACTGGCAGTGAGGGACTGGCGTGTCTGCGGTGTAAGGGAGAACGGCCTGGCTGTATAATCATCATACGGCGTCTGTAATAACACGTCTGACGTCTCCACTGACGGACAGATTGCCGGAGAGCTTATGTGTCGGGGCCAGAAATATGAAGGAAAAAAGTTACATGGGCCATGACAGGTCAAAATGGAGTGCTTTTAGCTGGATACCCTCTTTTCTGTGCGTGCCCAAAAGAACTACCTCCAACCCTTCACCCCCGGCTCCCTTATTACCTATCACCCCCTCAACCCCCCTGCCTCTTCCCCCGTGTCTCCACCCACGGGGCATGAGAATTCACCTCTGATTGTATCAAAGTAAATATCCCGAGATAGGATTAAAATTTCTCATTTCATCTCAAGTGGTATGGGCACGGTAGTCGGCGTGACGCAAGGCATGCAGGCGTGAAATTCATTCAATTCTCCATGAATGGGTATTAAAGAGGGTCCCATCAGGGGTTGGACCCCCTGTCTCCTGAAGTTCCTTCCTCACAGGGTTGTAGTAGTAGGGAGGTGTGGTGGATGGGGGGTTGGTAGCTTGTAGTAATATCTGCTAGTTTGCTATTTGCACTTATGATTTTGAATAGCACTCCGCGTCAGGGACATGCCGTGCAGTTCTCACGCGGAAGGGCAACCAGGGGGATTTGAGGGGAAAGGGTTGAGGTGGGGTGGGGTGGGGGTGGGGGGTGAAGTGGGTGACGGGCTTGCCTACAGGTAACAACAGCCACTTTTCAATGCATCCCATCAAAAGCTAGCACCTCTGGGCGCGTCAATTGCAGGCTGTGACATCTCATAAGGTGGTTGTAATACTCTAGAGAGAGGGCCATTTGACGGGAGTTACATCCCTAATCCGGATAACAATTTTATACTATAAAACGACGATCTAGATGAAAGCAAAGTTAGAATTCTGAGTATCCCAGTCTGTGTCGGCTTTCAGAGTGGTGATGCTATCCTAAGGGTGCATGCAAAACCAGGATTATTTATCAATGACATTGACATTACACGCGCTTATAAACAGTTTATGGTTGCACTAAACGGTTTAATAACTGTGAACGGTATGTTACTGCTGACAGTACACTACTGTAAAGCAGTTAGCAGGTCCCACATATGCTGCATATAAGTACAAACAAACTTTTTAAAGCAAATATAACTCTAATTACGAGGATTTTATGTATTTTTGCTCATAGCCTAAACATTCAAGTAGTATACTTCTACATAACCAAACAGGACGCCATTGTTGCAGTAACAGTTGTAGAAACGGAGCCGGTGCACTGTCACTGTTGGTATCATATAAACTCCACTTTGCATTGAACAATCGATCATCGGTCACTCAAATTTCGATCTGCCGTCTAGCTAATTTGCAGTGTTTCTACTTGAAGTGGTTTTCTCCAAGAGTGACCCCCTAGCCAGCGCAAATCGGAACCCGCACCATGCACACGCTGTCAAACGCCCGACGTTTGTCGCACACGCTGGCAGCGTGGCGTAATCTACTGCTAGCGGTTTCTGACACTTTTCCAATATTAGATCGGGTCGAGTTCACGTAACCAATCAAAGCCGCCCGGTTTGTCTGGGATGAGGACTCTCAATGTAGCCAAGCTGACAAATCCCGGGATGCCATGTCCACTCCCCGCCTGTAGAGTGGACACGCTGAAGTAAAGCTGAAGTAAAGTGTGGAGACACATGCGAGTATAGGGTGCTTGATAGGGGCCCCGTGTCATGTCAGCACTGCAGCCTGGCTTCAATGCACTTTGATTTTTCCCTGCAATTGATACTGAAATAGTAATTGCTATTGTCCACATTAGCACCCGTAAACAATATACTAGTACCTATAGTGGCAGCAAGCAGTAGTATACCGGGTAATGTAAACAGTAGGTGTAATAGTGGCAGAAACAGCAGCAGCAGCAGTAGTAGTAGCAGTAGTAGCAGCAAGTAGCAGTAGTAGCAGCAACAGCTTCCGTAGCAGTAGTAGTAGCAGCAGCAGCAGCCGTAGTAGTAGTAGTAGTAGTAGTAGTAGTAGTAGTAGTAGTAGTAGTAGTAGTAGTAGTAGTAGTAGTAGTAGTA
>JAAUYG010014062.1_pt1 | contig 11448 bp, 7 predicted proteins | sample 7278091 | NCBI WGS metagenome assembly JAAUYG01 (sample SAMN14350201, study PRJNA611818) | marine sediment metagenome | isolation source: surface marine sediment (0.6m) | place: French Polynesia: Moorea | collected 2018-08 | reverse complement strand
GAACAAACTTTCTCAAAGTAGCTAGCACAGGGCTGTCAACATGAATGGTCTGTTTCAATACAGTGGTCACTCTCCTAGCGGTCACTCTCCTAGCGGTCACTCTCAACAGAGGCCTCAGTATCTATGCTCTTATGTTATGTGGCCAAAATTGGCCAAAATTTTTTGCTGCTCCAACTATGAATGAATTAACTTTTCCCAGTCACCAAAGGCCACCTCTTTAATGTGACCATAATTTCTTGCGAATTAGGGTTGAGGGGGGACTGTACTGTATTTTATTACAAGCAGCTTCCACCAGATGCCAATGAAAACACAGTCTCTCTGGTATTTAGTGATTTAGTGTGAGTAGTTTTGTATGAACCCAGTAGTACCATAACGTAACCCTAGCCTGTTTGGACTGACACACTTGAGTCTTAAGTTTCTTCCGCCTTTAGCCTTTACCAGTGCAGACAGTGCTTCCCTTATCTCCAGACTTCATGTTCTTGTTGGAGCTGCTCCAGGGCCCTGGATTGTTTAAAAAGCTTAAGTCTAAAGATTGTACTTGAGTCAGATTCTTAGTCCAATCAGAGTGCTTGGATTATTGATTCCTCCCAAACTTAGACTTAAGTTCTTTCTTGAGAGCTCCAGTTAGTCTCCAGTATTCTGTTAGCAGATGTTTAACTATCCAGGACTGCACAAGGCAGCTGATAACTATAGGTTCCACGCTGTCTGAGGCAGCTTATCATCCTGGGATCCGGATTCTGCCATTCCAGCTTGTGTACGGGTAGTTATGTTATAGTCACTCACCTAGTCAGTTAGTCACCATTCAATACAAAAAACAGTATTGACAACAGACCACCACCCCATATGCTGCAGAACTGTCTCATCGTTACCAAATTTCTGGTAAAAGATTGGTTGATAGAAAATCAAAAGGAAGCCGAAAATTTTTAAATATTTAGGAAACTGTGTTGTAATTTGTTCAACAAAATAACTGTAGTGGTGCTGGGTCTTTCTGTGTGTTTTGTGTGGCAGCTCTTTGCTGCATTTCGTCTCTGGGACCTGTTGTTGAACTTCTGTGCTCCACTAGTACTTCCAAACACTTCATAACTTGTCATCTTAAATACATGATGAAATGCCTCTTAAAGTGCCACTTCAGATATTTTGTTCCTTGATGCTTACACATTTTGGAGATGGTAATGTTGTATTTGGGTGTTTGCTTACTGTGGATGGCTCCATTTCTGTTGTCTGTCAACTCCAACCAATCCAGGTATGTATATATACAGGCCTGGGGGAGTTCCACCTATTACCCACCATGTCATCACCATTGTGAGCATTCCCAAACCACAGACAGGGACTTAGTTTGGTTTCATAAAAATACAAGTATGGAAATACAAACTAAAGTTTTATTATATCACCTTGACAATCGTGGTCTTTTACATCCTTTACACTAATAATGGATGAAAGCAATTCAAGTTTCCAAAATAACCATGGCAAGTGGTTACCGCTTGTCATCCCATGGTTTTAAGCCAATTTTTAGGTTTAAGGTATTTTGAAATACTGGCCCCTGATCTTTGATGGTGTATCAAGTTCAAGCAAAAGCAAGGACGGAAGAGAAGTCAAGCCTGCTTCAGTTGGGCCTGGTCCATGAGTGCCGAGTGCCGGGGACAGGTTTTTGTCCAAAAAAGACCTTGTGTATACATGGGAGAACATGTGTGCCATGTGTGTATCTTGACTTCTCAACCGGTGGCTGAAGGCGATTACATACAGAGTGTGTTCTTTGCAGTGGTAAAGTGGAGAGAATGTTCAAGGGGAAAGAAGACTCAGATGTGTGACAGGTCAAACATCACTGGTAGTGGTACATCATCTTACTGTAATACACCCAATGGGGATGTTTTATGGGCTTTTCATGCCATGCAGCAGTTCCCAATTGGAACAAAGTTTGTGATATTGTGATGTTTGTCTTGTTTTAAATCAGTACAAACTTCCCAGCCAATGGAAAATACTCAAGAAGGTATCCAAACAGATTTGTCAGTATTTTCACTGGTACACATACCACCTGGTACCAAGAAGATCTAAAATTTATCATACAGATTCTGGATATCATTTACAAATACACGTACTGGTATCGTAGAGACATAAGCAGGTACTCCAGCAGGATAGGTACAGTGAGTTCAGGCAACCCAATTGACTGGGTACGGAAGGTTCAGTTGGTAAAAACCCAGTGTGGGAATGATGAACAATCATGTCTGTTGGCCTTTGATTTGACAGGTTTCTCATATGGCACATTTGAAAGCAATAAAGACCTGTAATCTGTGGGCAAAATGAAGTTTCATTCCCAAATGCTAAAACTTCAAAAGATCCCTGCCTCAGCAATGTTCAATAACAGTCTCATGTCAGTACCAAGAAAGTAGGAAAAAGTACCAAATTTGGGGTCATTGTTCCCGAAGTCAGGGGTCAATTGTTCCCAGCTTAGTTCACAAACATTAGGGAACTAGCGGCTCTCAAGCTGTGTCATGGAGTAAACCTGTAATGATTGGATTCTGAGAAATCTCGGTGCTTACTGGCCAGCCAAGGTTGGGTACAACACAACAGGGTACTGACAGAAGGGTTTGGAATGAATCCAAAGTAAGCAGAGAGAGGGCCTCAGATCTCTACATGCATAGACCCATGGCAACCACAACCACATTGAGGTTCTTCTCTGAACATGGGTACCTGAAGTTTTGACTTGAAAGCTCTTCCACTTTGGTCTTATTTCTTAAGAATATCTCCAATGGCAGCCACTTAAAGCAAATTCCTCACATCTTGAATTTAAAAAGCTTACAAGTTATCTATTTTGATCTTTTTACACTGAAATTAATTCTTTCATTTTATACCAGTGTAGAAATCACTTTGTTTAACTTTTTCAGGGAGACAGGGGTATGTTATTTATAACTGGAAGAAAAAAAAATTGACCGAGGCACCAAATGAGTAGGGACAAACCACACACACACCAGACTCTTTTCTCCCGTTTCTCTCACTAACTGTCAAACTACACAATAGGGTCCTGAATGCAGCACTCCATCCCAAGGCCTTTACTAGTGTAATCCATTACTGCGCTGCATGGGAGGAAATCTGTTAGCTGCCTCTGACCACCATGGATATGGACCCTTATCCTGTAAGTGAAGGCAAACTGGTCTCTGATAGTTGTCAAGGGCTCCAGGAATGAACTACAAATGTTTTCAGGCCAGAAACGCTAATTCTAATTCGTCTGGCCAAAGGCTTGGGGGTGGGGGAAGAGATAGTGGATAATCTGTCATGTTTGCCATTGATGACCTTGACCTAACTAACTGACCTTGAGTCTGCTGGTAGTAGGGTTTGTTTGGGTGGGTGCCGGATGCCGCCAGTTGGCAGTAAAATTTGCTCGACTCTGGGGAAGCCGGCTGGCCTGTGGGAAATTACAGACAATTGTTATATCCGTTATATTAACCATTGGGAATTAGTATAGCCACACTATAACCACTGAGAAAATAGAAAACAATGACCTTGGGTCACTGAAGAGAGGGAAATACAGTGTAGACTGTGTAGTAGTTTGTGTACAGTTCATAAAAAGGAAGACTTCAATTTATTCCCAGCAGTTAGTTCCAGAATACTGGTAATAAGTACTTATATTAGCAGTGAGTTACCACTGTTGTGGTATGATGTTACTGCAGTCGAATTTGTCAAATGGGTATTTGCTTTCCATGCTAATACAGTATGTTGTATCTGTGAATTTTGGATAAATCCTTGACTGCAAGTAGATAAACTAGCCATTCAGGAATTTGTTCCACATCATCTAACATTTCACACATGATTGGTATTCTCCTACCTGACATTCTGTGATGGTTCATCATCATAACCTGAGCTAGACCACCCAGTTTGGGTATGTTCTAAACTCGCGAAGATTCTTAAGCCTGAAAACTCTCTCAAGCACAGAAAAAAAAGGGATGCCAACCCAATTGTTTAAAACTTAAAAGGCTAAGTATGTCCTTGTTCTAGAAAATATACATCTTTTTAATAGGCTGCAGTTAATTAATACTAGTGCAGGTAATCGAAAAAAACAATGGCTGCCAAGGTGATCAGTAAACGTCACGTTTGTAGGATTTTTTTTGTAGAAGCTAGTCCCTGCCTGGCTTGTAGTGTTGGATGAGGTTCCTGTGGACATCACGCCCTCCCAGACACAGTAGGGACACCAGACAGAATCACTCCCTGCAACTTGTGGCTAGCCTAGAAAGTCAAGGTCCTTTTCTCTCAAGGAATCCTGGGGCTAGATGCCATACCGATCACCTTGATATTTTGTGCCCACCCTGAAGTTTCTGACCAGATTAAAATATCTGGACACCCCAGTAAAAGCCAAAACTGGTTTTGAGATACAATGGCAAGAGACCTGGTAAAATAAATTAAGATCAGAATCAGGTTTTGGTCAAATTTAAAAAAAATATAGTTTTAATGGTAATGTTTAGTTAAGAATTAAAAACTTTTCTTTTTATGCAAGCACTGAAGTAGGTGGTCTTGATAAATTTATGGTTGTGTTTTTGTTGTTTTTTTTTAAAGAAAGAATTAACATTCAGATATCCTGTCTGTGCCCCTGTCTGGGTATAGCTAGCTGTCCTGGTACTTGTCAAACTAAACTCTCTCTTATCTAAGTGCTCAATTAGGCTCAAGTGGTTTGACACGCTCCTTCAAAGCCTCCCGGTGACACCCAACCTGCCAGACTCTTTGCGGATAAGAAACATGGTCTTCTGATTGTTTCACAAGATATTGTGCATTTGTCAAAGACAAGTAAACTTCAGTGCATAGAAAAAAATATTGTTTAGGATAAAGGGAAACATTTAGTTTAGACTTGACATGTTCTGGAGACCTGGATGGTGGAGATTGTTAGGGGAGGAGTTAGGGAGGCCCGAGAACCACGGCACAGGGGTGGGTGGGTGGCTAAACTGACAGTTTTCTGCTCTTTCCGATTAGGGCTTCTTGGGCAAACTCGGCAGCCAGAAGTAAAAGCCAGGGGCTGATGTGTAACATGGGGAAAAAGCTTATGTCCATGAGGCTAGAGATAGACTGATGGCTGATAGGGCAGCGATCTGGGGATTGGCAATGGTTCTCCTGTTCCAGTTACAGAGCTCTGGATGGTTGGGGAAGGCTGCTTCTAACGGAATTGATTGATTGATAAAAGACTCCTGTCCTGTATGTGAATAAAACCACGGCTGGGTGGTTCTCCCTGTGGGTCGGCAAGTTTTAGAACTGATGTAGCCACAGAGAGACTCTGAGATTGGTTAGCAAAGATCAAGTCTTATTGCACAGAAGTTTTTGTCTGTCACTACCCTCATAAAAAATGTAGCAAGACAAATTGCAAGACCCAACAAACTTCTAATTTCAGTGCCGTGTCACCTCTATACTTGGACAATTGTTTTCTTTGCAACACAATGCACAGAATTTTCTGTCTGTCACTACGCACAAATAAATGTAGCAAGACCCAACAAACTTCTAATTTCAGTGCCATGTCACCTCTATGCACTTGGGCAATTGTTTTCTTTGTAACATGATGACTGATACTAAACTGTATTTACTAAATACAGTAGTCCCTCTCTTAGTGGCCACTCTCAACAGAGGCCACCCTCTCTAATGTGGCCACAACTTTGCCTTGCTACTATGAATGCATTTACTTCTTCCTCTTGCCCAATCCACCTCTCTAATATGGCCACAGTTTCTTGGCAAATAGGGTGGCGATATTAGAGAGGGACTACTGTAAAAGGCAATGCTGCTGTATTTTTGCCTGTTACAAAAATAAATGTTCCTAATAAGTCTTCTTTAAATTTGTTCTGGTTTTCGATCTGCAGATCCCCCCTTCAGGCGCCTGTCATCAAGCCGTGATGAAGATGCTGTACTGTCCCTACTGCAAGGGTCTGACTTACGTCAAACCCTGCAACAACTTCTGTATGAATGTAATGAAGGGATGTCTGGCATACCATGCTGAACTCAATGATGCCTGGAACAACTATATTGGTAAGTTCCATCATACCAACCGTAACTTCCTATGGAATGGTAAGATTACAATGGTTCCTTCAGTTGTTACGATTATTCAAATGGCAATGTAGCATCGGTTGGCACCAGTTCATGGGAAAAGATGCCAAGTTCAGGCTGCAAATTTTCCCATTTCAAATCAACAGAATAAATTGCCAAGGAAGCTTTTTTAAAACAATTTTCTGTTATGGAAAGATGTAATGAAATTAGCTTTTCTGTGGGAAAACCTATGATTTGCTAAGAAATCTGATATCACGATCTGATCCAGAACTCAGTGGAAAAAATTCAGTTCTATCCCAAATATTAAAAAATATAGATGCTTTTTCAGTAACAATTTCCACTGTAATATCTAGGTTATTATCTGTCCATGTTTTTGCTGCTCTGGGTTTCCCTTTGCTTGGCAATCATCTGTTTATGAGTTGCTGCCGGATTTTTTACTTGGCTTGTATTCGGGGCTCATCATCTATCACCAGTTTGGCAGACGACTTTTGTTGCTTATATTACCTCCTACTGGAGATGGTACCTCTGTCCGGGTGGGGGGCAGAGAATGTCACCTGGCCAAAGGGTTGGGGTTGGGGTATAGGTTGTCACATAGATTGGTTTTCATGGTGATGTATGAGTCTGAAGGTCTCTCATACTAAGGGAAAGGGGGAAATGATATGTCTGGGACTGGCTTGGGCTTTCCAATAGATTGCAGTGATTCCTGGAAGTGATTGAAACTGTGGAGAATTATCCCAAATATAGCACACCCGGGCCCTGTATTCTTTTTCTATATGTTAAATGAATTTATAATTTGGTGGTTTTCTTTATAAAACTTTCAAAGAATTTAATAAAGAAGCCTCTAACAAGCGGTCACTGTCTAATATCGCATAAACAGGGTTTGAAAGAAATAATTTAATGCTTGGCTCACAGCATTGTCTACACACATATGATGTTACACCATCATTAAAATTGATAAAATGTGAAAAATTTGAAATGGTAAGAGTAATATTCAAACCTTCACTCCTGCAAATCTTTAAACCTTTTCTATCTATAAATCAAATAATTGGGAAAAAAATTGTTGGGATTTAGCACTAAATATATGTTATAGTGATTCCTTTTCAAAGGGACGCTACAAAGAGGAGAGAAATCTTGGCAAGAAATGCAGTGAATCCATTTGATGCTCCCTGTGACCAAATAACACCCCCAATGATGACAATTGTTTGGCAGAAGGTGTATCCATATTAGAGGAGGTCACTACTCTGCAGATGTATTTATTTGTATATCTCCTAGTTTGTAACAATTTGTTGTGTCTTTACAAGGGACATGTCTTGCCAAAGCTTTAAGAAGACTGTGTCTTGTTTACTGTGGCTATCTTTGGCTCGCCATCTGTCATATGAAACAGATGGTTCAGTGTCTCCCTTGACACTTTGGGCCTCCCCTCACCGTGTAGCAATCTCAAGCCCAGCCTGTCCCAATACCAAACTATCCTGGTCAACTCCCAGAGTCATGGACAGTGTCCAGTTTCCCCCTGGAGTCCTAGGAGACATCGGACTGACCCCGTCTCCATGACGGCCTGACCCAGGGATCTGATTAAGCAGCAGATTAGTATCAGCCCCCTGTCCCCTGCCATCCAACTCCATCAGCCTACCCCAGAACCTCGAAGGCACCCAGAATTGGATGCAACTGACATCAAAAAGACTTCCTCTTGATCTCTTCTCTTTACAGTTGGGGTTACTGACTGAGAAATCATTCTGATGAAATTGCACTTTTAGATTGGCCGTTTCATGTGCTCCGACTGTTGTAGCCGAAAATAAAGTGGGAGGGGATGCTGGTGAGGGATTTTCTCTCCCAGACCCAAGCGAGACCCTGGTTGAAATATAAGGAAAGTTATATGGGTGGCGTCCAATGTAATGGGCCTTGTGACATGCGGTGTTTGCCTAAATCAGGCGTTGCAAAGTCTGCGACTATATTTGTCGTGGCACTGAGCTCCACAATGAGACAGAGGCGCCGAGGAGTCTGTGGCGTATTCCCGTGATCAATAAATCAGACGATTGTTTCGAGGGAGTCGGGTTTGTCACTTCATGACTCCACTTGTTTGATTACCGCTGTAAGAGAAACCTGTTATGACAGCCATGCCATCATTCCAGGAATCACTTCTGGCTCTGCTTATTAGATTGTCAGGAATGATAGTAATAATAATAATAATAATAATAATAATGATAATAATAGTAATAATAATAATAATTATAATTATAATTATAATAATTACAATAATTATAATAATAATTATAGTCTTTTGCTGTTATTATGGCCAAATGAGACAATAAATAGGCATTGCTTTACAAAAGCCTATGTTGTAGTGATTAATGTCCTTGGGAATGATTAAACCAGCCCAGTTACTATATCTGTTCACTGTATGATACTATATCTGTTCACTGTATGTCGTCAGTAAGGACATAAAAAACAAGTGGTGGTAAAATTGAAACCCGGCAAGTGCATTAGGGCCACCTAGTTTGCTAACATACCAAAAGATATCTGGACTTGACTTGGGTGTCCATAATCTTTTGGCAAAATGTGGAATACTGCACCCGACTTTACCACCCAAATATTATTCCAAGTTCAGCAAGGTGAAACTAACAATGCAGACCAGTTCATACCGTTGGGTTTGGAACCCAGACTTGTTTTTCCTGAGGCTATGAACCACTTGTGTTAATGCAGTTGTTATCAGCACCCAGGAAACCTGGAATCCTCCCCTCTCTCTGACTTCCAGTACGCCTGCTGCTCATACACTGGTGGCGACCAGGCCTAAACTTTTCCTTCTACTGTAATCCATGAAAACCCTACTATTTTCAGAATGCCGTCGTTTATAACCTTTAGATTACCCCCCCCCCCCCCAAAAAAAAAAAATTCAGGTTCAAGTTGTTTTTGTTGCAAGCTTATGTGGTTATTTTAAGAATTTTCTCACCAGAGGTTTTGAAATCTCCCCTCAGATGCCGTACTGAAGGTTGCTGATCGCCTAGAGGGTCCCTTCAACATCGAAATGGTCGTCGACCCCATCGACGTGAAAATATCCGATGCCATTATGAACTTCCAGGAAAACAGTGAAACGGTGTCCAGTAAGGTAAGAACTGATCTGTGACCCGTGGTGGAAATGGCTAAATACATCGCGGGCTGATCTTGTACACCCCCTTCTCTTAATTCCCTATCACACAATGCACATAAACAAAGATCCTTCCCCAAATCCCAATTTTCTATGGCTGGAATTAGCACGTTAGGCACTGCAGCACTTCTATATCTATAATAGGACATATCATATTATTATTTATAGCCATTTCAAAAGCAGAAAAAGATAAAGATGGAAAGAAAGTATACAGTGTATTGGAAGGATAAGAACTCTTTTGTATGCACCCAGAATTGTAATACACCTAATAACAGTGAAATAAATTGATATGAAGTGCCCAATCCCCCCTCTCCCTCCTACCGCTCTCACTCCCCATTTGGACTCCAGTCAGATTATCTGATTTTATCAAAAGTACGCCATTTGTTTTCATGATTCCTGTTTTGCATGATTCGTCCCTCCGCCTCCACCCCCTACTACTCACCAAAGCTCTGAGGAAGTAGCCACGAAATCGCATGATAAGGAAATTGCACATCACTTTCACCGGAAGATATAGGCAAACAGTGGATAAGAAATACACACAAACCCTTCCGTTGGGTCTGGGCAAGAACTCGAAAATGACCAAAATTCCAAGTGTGGACTTCATAAAAATTTCATTGGGTGGTCTGGCTATTTTAGGCTTCTGATTGCGTAACTTTGGCTTCGCATATATTTCTAAGTAAATTTCATGAAATTCGGCCCCAAGTTATAGCTATGAGAGCAGTGGATGGTAGGCGGTTTTAATTTTTCCTCTGGGTTGCTGTCCAAATGACAAATTTTGATAATCAAATTTGTTCCCATGTATGATATATTCGCAGACCACTTTGGCAAACACAATGATTTATTTAATACAGGAAAAATGCTAAGAAAAAGAACTTCCATATTCCGCTTCTTCTTTATTTATTTCTCCCTATTAGTTGCTAACATAATTTGAGATAGAAAAAGAAAAAAATATCCTGTGTAATAATACCATTCCCTCTCCACCATTTTTATATACAGCCCTTAAATTGTAGAGCAAATTAGAGGAAGCATCCTATTTGACAGGGGATGACAATGACCTATCAAACCACCCTACTGGACCCCCCAGGGGTGGGAGGGGAAACTGAGACCACTTCCTGAGGGCTTTATTTGTACTGTATACATTGCATATTTTAATAAAGTAGACAACTCTATACAAACTCGAGAACATTGTACCAAGAGAAAGTTAGAACTGATCGAAGCAGGTGATGTTCTCTGGCTTCGTTAGCAACAAAAAAATAAATTTTATATCACATTTGGCCCGTTAGAAGATCTGGAGTTGTGTGAGACGTTTCACTGTGTAGCTATATCTCTGGTTACACTGTATATAAGGGTTGATGAGTGATCTGTCACCAGTGAAGGCAAGCCATTGTTTTAAGGGGGATATGACCTCTTCAGGGACTTGGCTGGCAAAATATGCAAAATGTGGTCTGCTGCCTTCCAGTCAGCCCTGTGTTGACAGAAATTAACCAATGTTGAGTGTCTGATAGATCACTGTGGCATGCCTACCTACCCCAGGGAAGGGGTGGGGGGTGGGGTTAGCTGTGGTATCTGGGGGTGAGAAACACATAGTACGTGTAGTCGGCTGTCGTGCTAGCATTAGTCAGAGTTTTACTATAAGTGCCTGCTGATTACCATCATTTTGTCAAGTGGTGAGGAATGGAGGACCCCAACTCTGGGACACAATGTGGATGACGAAGCCTTCAAGAGGACGATGACGGGCCTACCACGGGGCCCACGTGTCGATAATTACCTTGCAATGCCGCATGCAATGCATGTAATCCCGTCCCAACCAAGCCAGTCAAGTCTGCAGCTGAAATGAGTTGTCTGATGCAGAGGCCGGAATTAATTGGGGCCTGGGTGGGCATTCCCGGCTAACTGAGAATCTCAGTACAAATTTTCTGTTCCCAGAACATTACAACCCTGTTTGCTCCGTAAAGAATGGTTCTTTGCTTCTTTTTCACCCAGTAATGGCAGGCAAATGGCTTTAAGTGACATTTTCAAGAATGTTCTTTTGAAATGTGGCTACCCCAATCCTAAAAAAAAATGTAGAAAGTTCTTATTAATGGTGACTTGGGATCTCTCGATTCTTCATACCCACTTTATGAACTCCGAAGAACTCGTAAATAGAAAACCATGGGGCTCTGTGATTGCAAAATGATGTCAATGAATGATTGCGAGCTACCCAATAAACGCTTTGGCTGGGGCGAGTGCGGGGGGGGGGGGGGGGGGGGGGGGGGGGGGGGGGGGGGGGGGGGGGGGGGGGGGGGGGGGGGGGG
>JAAUYG010055844.1_pt1 | contig 11449 bp, 9 predicted proteins | sample 7278091 | NCBI WGS metagenome assembly JAAUYG01 (sample SAMN14350201, study PRJNA611818) | marine sediment metagenome | isolation source: surface marine sediment (0.6m) | place: French Polynesia: Moorea | collected 2018-08 | reverse complement strand
TCTGGATGGGATGAACCAGTATCCCCACCGGGTGCTGGATCTCTTACTACATTCGACATGAGCGTCCCTATGGACGCGAGCACGCAACCACGCTCTATACAGTATGCCGCTGCACAGAAACCCGGTCAGTCAACCAATCATATACGGGAATCTGAGCAGTGGTCCTGTGACTATGAACTTCAGTTCTCAGAGCGGTGTGCCCAACCTGTTGAGCCTGCCTGCTCCAGTTTACGCTGGGACAGTGCCGGCTGGGGCATCTAACACCACTCCAACGGCTGCAGTGCATGCCAGAAGCGCTCCTGCGGGCAGGATCGACAAGAGTGGAACAGAAACCACTCTTTGAGACCGATGTTTCACCAACTACGAGGCCAGACTTAAGCAAGAAGGCTCAGTATCACCGGTCCCGAATGCTGTGGCTAGTGTCAGCACCAAGCGTTTCATTGAACATGGCCAGATGGTCCATTCAGGGGCAGACAGTGTTAGTAACCCTCTCCGAGTAGGAGAAACTGTCAGTCCTTGGACACGCCATCAAGAGCGCGCCCACAGACTGTCAGCTTGTCCAGAGCAGCCATCTGTAGGGGGCCACTATATGGGCCAGAGCGTTCCACGCGTTAGCGCGCGGTCTGTCCCTCGCTATGATGAAACTTCGGATCATGACAATTATCAGCCTGGTTTCCATGCTCAAACTTACTTTGACACACATGAACCTTGTCTGGCTCACCGAGACGTGACTAGGGGAGGCCAGGAACGGCTATCACACCGCGATTGGTACGAGGCACCTAACACGCCTGTGCCTGCTCCCTTGCCAACGCATGGAGAGTTGGGCATTCCACAACAACCCATTGTGTACAGGGGGCCTGTCAGACCTTACCCCCAACTGCGTTTGGCTCAAATGCAGGACTTTCAAGGTGACGGAAGTGTGACGTTAGACATGTTCAGTGACCAAGTGGATGAGTGATCCCGGTTTTACAACTGGGACGAGCAAGAGACCTGTCACCAGGCTCGAGCTCATTTAAGGGAAACCGCACTGGCTTATGTCAGGCATGCACCCTTTCCCCCGCGCACGTGGAAAGAACTTAAAACTCTTCTCATGAAGCACTTCCAACCCAGAGATCCAACAGCCACGTACAAGGCTCAGTTTAGATCTCGCTGTCGACGTCAAACGGAGGATATCTGCCCTTATGTAGAAACCCTTCAGCATCTGGCCAACCTGGCGTGGCTATTTATGGACTACCACGATAAGGAGGAGATGGTCGTAGACCAATTCTTCCTAGGGATGGGTAACCAGGAGCTTAGTGTGCAAGTGGCCGCCCATGGGCACAGACATAGGGAGGATATTCTCCTAGTGGTTCGATCACTGGAAGCTGTCCAAGGGGATGAAAAGTTCCGTCCTCGAGGGCACAAACCCAGCACCCAAGGACGTTTCGTCACAGACGAGCGTGATCACTCGCCCGACACCAAGTAGTTGGTGAAGGACGTGTTAGCACAACTCAGTCGAGTCTGGCCAGAGTGTGGGTAAACGACCCCTACACCTGGGCCAAGGCGAGTTAGGAGCACGGACAGGAAGGACACTAAGTCTTCTGCCAATTCCTCCTCGCGTACACCATCCAGGGAAGGGTGGCGTAGCCGATTTTCTTCTGCAGAAGGGGGGTCCCATCATCAAGATGGGCCAATGCAGTGTTATAGTTGTAAAGGATATGGTCATTTCGCTAAGGACTGTCCCTCTGAGGACTGTGGTGTTCTAACGACAGTACGAAGATCTGGGATATGCTGTGGTGTTATAAATACAGGATCATCATCTGGGAAATGCTGTGATGTTCTAAATACTGGGTGGCCGGCTGGGACATGCTGTGGTTTTCTAAATACAGGGTGGTCATCTGGGACAAGATGTGGTATATGTACTATTGTTTACCAATGTTATTGCCAGCTCAGCGGCAAGTTAACATACATGTAACTGCTTTAGGCATAACTGATAGGGGTCAGCTCAGTGGGGGAGAGGGTTAGATCCTTGGGCTGGGAGTGGGCTTAGGTTTGTTGTCTTGGGATTCGAGTTCGACTTCACTGAGATATCGAAGAAAGGGTGAAAATTTCAAAACGGTTCTGGTGTCAGACATGTAGTCATGGGATATAAGGCAAGTATAATTCCGGGTGTCCTGTGTATTGCAATCATACCTGACTGACCGTGTGTCACGTCACAGCCACAGGCTATCGAATAGTCATCTAGATCTGCAGGCCTTCTGCAGAGTGAGATGACATGACCGGAGCAGCACGACACTGAGTCTGAGCCTAGGGAAAACACGTACTGTATAAATAACCACATATGTTCTGGTTGGAAGTTCGGGGAAAGAGATTCCCTCTAGATGGCACTGATGGTAGACAATTCTTTCAGCACCAACACGTCCGCAGATAGATGTGCAGTAAAACCAATGACCTTCATACCAGAATGCCCAGGACTTTCAATTGGCTCATTTCTGGTACTACATTCCTTGGGGCCAGTCACCACGCACAGCCAACACCATTCCTGGTTCAAGTTTAATGTGTATACTATGTGTTATTATCCTGTCACATTGGACACTATAGATATAGTATATCCACAATTAAGAGATGTGTTTCATTTTAAACTTTTTGCATCAGTCTTTAATTTGTTCAGGTACAACACAAAACAAAACAGAATCAGCGGTTTGCAGACCATATTATTTAACACCGGACGGAGAAAATGTTAACACAGATTTGTTTTCTCACTCAAACAGCAACAAAACCTATTGCACTTCACATATGAGTATTTTTCATAAATGTCTTACAAAAACCTAATCTGTGTATCTACCATCAAGTTCTACACTACACTGCGGCTACTGTCACACCTTAAGTAAACAGCATCTTATCATGCAGAGAGCCTTTCTGAAGCCAACGGAGAAGTACGTCCAAAATACAAATCCACTAAAAGACCGAGCTGTTTGGGCTAAAACAGCAACCTCTGTAAGGTAAAGTGCTATGGCTTCGTCTTCAGGATACTTATGGTAAGAGAATGCAAGCAATCCCAGGGCAGATGTAGCGACTTCAATCCCGACTTCCAAAACCAACCGACAAGTAACCTTCACGATCTGCGTTTTTGTTAAATGCTTGCTTTTTGTTTCACTTAATCGTTTTCTGCCAATGATGCTCTTTATTAAAGATCCCGAGGTGACGATGACTGCTATGATACATCCTGTGTCTACTGTGAGTTGGACGGCAAAGAGAATCTCGATATACACACCGAATTCCTGGGCATGTGTAAATGCAAAACAGAATGCAAAGGTGCCTGTTAGGTGCCAGCGTACGACTTTAACTGATAAGTGGATTATCCAAAGGACTGAACCAACAACGCCAGAAAAAAACCAAAGAGAAGTTATGTATGATCTTAGTTTGGCAGTACGCAACAAATTAAAATCTAGAGGCCGGACGATGGCTAACCAACGCTTAAGTGAGAAAAGACACAGGAGGGAATTTCTCAACACATGCGCCACGTGGACCATGGTCATCACCATGTAACAAGGCCAGTTTGTACCCCACAGGAATAGACGGAGCAACGAGCTACCTAAGGCTTCATTATGAAGAAGCTGTGCACTTACTACCAGAGAGTGCAGCAAGATTCCCAGCTCTGCAAAAGAAAGATGAAATGCAAGTAAGGAATGAGGTATGGAGAGGTAGCGGCAATGCCAAGCTAAAGACGTAATAGTACACGGTAGGCTTGCTACGCTGAGAACAGTCACAACTACTACAAATCCAATATGTGGCACCACTCGAGTTCGAGGTAAAACCTCTTGGCCTTGGCAGGGATGTTGCATGTCTTCAGCTATCATGCAAAGGACTGGGTCATTGGAAAGCATCACGGCATCAATGGGCAACTGAGCCAAGATGTCAATAGTGTGTCCAGCAACTAACAGCGATGTTTCCCTGATATCAAGAACTCGCAGGCCCCCCAGAATTAGGACCTCGGAAGATATATACTGGAGAGGACTGGATGCAACAAACAGGAATTTGAGGCTACTTAGCCCATCAAGGATATCATCGCTGATTTTGACAACACGCGTTTGTGATAGATTTAGAGACACCAACGTTGGCATGCCGCTTAAGCCATATGGTTCGATGTGCCTAATTGGATTTCTATCAAGCCTCAGGAACTTTATGCGCCTCAGCTTTGTAAACGATCTAGATGAGATAACTTCACTGTCTCCGCCTACGTATAAGCTTGCGACATTTGGAATTTGGGAAAACGTTCCGTCGGTTATATACCTGAACTTTGCGTTGCTGATATTTAGATGTGTAACATACGGCATTTGCAGGATTCCCTCTAACACGGTGCCATCTCCCATGATCGTAGCATCTCTGAAATAGGGTCCAAAGGGTGGGAATTTATCGTTCAAACGGCAGTCTATGGCGTCATGCTGACAGACACAGCCTGTTGGACAGACAGTCTGACTACAGTATTCCTCGTCGTCTGCATATGGACAATGTCTGATGCCATCACACAGCTGGTGGTGATGCACACACAGTATACTGTTCACACAAGCCAGGGATCCCACAGGGCAGGTGTACTCTTCACAATCCACTTCGTCTGCTCCACCAAAGCAATCGTTCTGACCATCACATACTTTGTGCAATGGCAAGCAATAGCTCTCCGGGCACTTGAAAGTACCGACACACTGCATTTCAGTGCAGTTACTAAGGTGTGCACCGTTACGACAGTAGCTTAACACGCCATATTCATCGTGCTCGAACAGACAGGCTGCCCACGTTGGATAGCATGCAGTTGTGCCCAGCATGCATGGCAAAAGATTAGGGGGGTTGCACGGTGACGGCATTAGGATGTTAAGGGAATGCCATGATTCAAGTTCCTTTATAATAACGTCTTCATCCTCCACATTCTGGCAATCTGGCCATAAATCGTGCACATGAGCGGTAGGTTTATAATCCCCAGAGTCGCAAAGGAAGGCATTCATCTTGCGTTGGTCACATTCTATTTCATCACTGTTGTCAAGGCAATCCACTTTGAGATCACAGCTTTCAGTCGAAGGGATGCACTGGCCATTGTCGCACCGCCAACCGCCTTCTGTGCATGCCGGGTGGGTACACAGGGCTTCGTCTGAACCATCCTCGCAGTCAATATGAAAATCACACACTTTCAATAAAGGAACATATCCTCTAATGTCACATTTCCACATCCTATGCGAATAGCTAATACCAGAGATCAGATTTTCTGTGATGTGGCCAAAGTTGGTCTCACAGTCATCCTCGTCTTCACCGTGTGGGCAGGTTTCTATACCGTCGCAAACGAACTTGAATAAGATACATTCGCCGCTGGGACATCTGAAATGCATTTTTAACATGCAGCTATCTGTTGAAATGAACTCCGTCTGTAACAAGAACTGTTCAGATTGGGATAGAGGAATAATATCAAGTATAAGTTTGTCAGGCAACATGTGATACCACGTTGACATGTTCTGCAGCCACGGGAGCAACTTTGGAACCAGCATGGCCAAGCGTTTTCTATATTGCACAAATAAACGCCCGCCTCTAAAGGACACGCCCCAAGTGGTCAACAACTCCGGGTGATATTGGAACTCCGCAGCGTGGAATACGCCAGTTGCGTTCTTAATGTCAGGCAACATAGTGAAGCAAGCACTGGCACCACTCATAAAATATGTCGGACATGCCCATCTCCATCGATCTGTTCGATTATTATGTTTAATAGGTAACTCGTGTTCCTGTGATAAATACGGTTCCTGGCAGAGCATTAGCACGTTGGGGAGCTGCAGACTACACGGGACAGCTACCCACTGCAGTGACACATACTGATTGATGAGCAATGCTGCGGCGCAATTATGAGATTCTGGCGTGGGGTGAAGTCGTTGCGTCAGATTTGTCTTCACCGCTTCAAATGCTTTCCTGTCCCAACCAGAACTTGTCGGGGCAAATCTGTGCTGGATTGGACTGTTCCATTCTGCATAGCCCAGGTTATGGTGGCCGTCCCACTTCCAATCAGTGTCCCCCTGTAGAATGCAAAAATATTGCATTCAAACACCATGTACAAAACACTAATCAACAAATTGTTACGTCTGCTATTGTGTTACAAGGGGCCAGTTTCTCAAAAAAATCTTAAGTCCTCTAGCGATCTTAAGCATGGAAAAGACAATGGTATCAATTTGATTAGGGAACTTAAGTCCGTTTCAAGACTTAAGATTCTTCTAGAAACTGGACCCTGATAGTTAAATACTGTAACAATATTAGCGAATATGTAGATAATTTGGAATTTAACTTTATCTGGTATACATGTATAACTTTTATACCAAAGTTATGATATTTTTGCAGACATGCAAGGATTAACAAATGGATATTTTAAAGTAATGCATACATCACATGTGTGTTTTTAAATTATTGTCCCTCAGCTTACACAGGATTTTGTTAAATACGTGTATACACCAGCTACTACGTAAGACGCAAGACAATACATTCCAGTCACCTTGATGGAACACATGTGGAGTAATAAAATGCAACTGGGGCTAAATTTATTCTTTTTCGTATTAGTATGCAGACACAAGCCGACCCTTTCGTATTTTTTCAAGATATTTTGATATCAGTATAACAAAGTCTGTATAATACTTAGTACCTGTTTCCTATACAGATTGAGGTAGATTGATATGTATCCAAAAAACTCCTCGCGAATATCCTTAAATTTGATATTGATGATGGATCTTAGCCAGTTGCTTTCTTCAGCCGAAACAAGGCTCGGTAGTCTCTTGCCCAGAACATTGCAAAAGTTGTTCGCATAATCCCAGCTAGCATTCAAATGTTTCACGGGCTGTCCAAAATTAAAGCATTTTCCAAAACGGCAAAACGGTACTGATAACCTGCAGTTCGTGTATCGTCGAGAGGCTGTCGTATCTGCCGAAGATAGTGTATATTGTGGCAGGTTGAAATAGTAAAGTTTGAATGGAGCATCCCTCAAGTGAGTAGAGCAATTCTGCGAAATCTCACTTACTGGGAAGTTAATGAGTATCGAAAACCGTTTATCGAATCGGGATATCCACACCAGGTCATTAACGTCTTCCCCGACAACCCATGTATGGAGCGGCCGTTTTTCCCCCATGTGACTGATGACGTACCTTCGCGAGCTGCCAGAGTCCGCATCTTTAGGCATATGAAAGAAAAAGAATCTGACAGAGTCACACAAGTTTCTCTTCTTATAGAACAAAACCTGGCGCTGGTGGAAAGCTATTTTGTAATAACCAGTGATCCACGGGAGACGCAGTGTGGCAGCGTTACTGCCGACGAACAGGTGGACGTTCGGCACTGGTTCGGCATCAACATAATACCGTGTCGCAAGCACAAGTCTAAACGCTGATGGAACCGTGACCTGCCTCGGAAAGTAGTACAAGCTAAATGCTTCATGTAACGTTAGGTTTCCTTCTCCGTGATGTATCTGGCGGTGGTTGAATGACATGGCAAATATCTTAGCGATGTCATAACAATAGGGGCAAACAAAGTTCGGACCGAAATTGTAAAAGAGGTTGGCCTGCACTGGCTCTATGAACCAATAAGGACCAGAATGATCGACATTCGCAGCTGCCCACCCATCAACAGAAAAGCTGTTAACAAGTATTGTGCAAGTTAGGATCTCACTGGATGGAAATACTGGAAATCGCTGGAATACAAGGCAATCTCCCATACTAACATCTACGTGTATAGAAATTAGAGCCCGTGTTTCCTTTCGGATTACTAGATAGCGCAGTTCGGAATGTGTGAGAGGTATCCGTCTTTGCTCGTCCTTCACAAAATCAGCCACAGACACGCACGGCTGAAATAACCCTAAGCATTCTGACCGGGAAAGTTTGGCTCTGAAATAACTCGCCTTTACCGAGTATGAATAAAATGCCACACGGAGGTTCCTTGCCTGGTCGCCATGTTTTGGACCGAGAGTAATAATTTTTCGTTTTGGGGTATCCCGCAGCAGATGCTGGATTCGGTCTCCACATAACGGTCCCAGTTGTGGCTCTACGATGTGCAGACCTTCCTGATATTCGTCATAAATCACTAGGCCACTATCTAGGCATTCGTAACTGCTGTTGGAGCCAAACTCCATGCGCTCAATCTCAATTTCCAGAGGTATTGGAGTTTTCACTCGGAGCATGCAGAAGATTGACGACGCCTGAAATTGGTTTCCGAAATTATCTGAATAATGATTCCTTGCCTCTAAGTGGAAGTGCGATCCTTGCTGGCCATAGTTACAATAAGGATTTGGTGGCTCAAGTTCGGGTTCTATGACCTTGTATAGAATTTCAACGTGATAAAATAATGGGTATGAAAACTTCACGGCAACCGTCGCGTGAAACCCAACCGACTGAAAAACGTTCCAATTGTCTACGGTGTTACGCGGCGAAGCGAGAAACGCTTTCCTGGGCAAGCGACCATTATAAACCTCTGCGTGTTGTGTATCTGGAAGAGCCAGAAGAATGGAATGCCAGACATCTACGAGAATGTGCCAGGAGATGGTATAGTCACCGGACAGCGCGGCTATAACATCGGGGATTGCCAGAGTGAAGCGACCGTGCATTCCGCTATACTGTGTTACTGGATTAAGGACGCAACCCCCGGGGGCGCGGTCTATCACCTGGTAAAACATCTGCACGATGGCCGGTTCAGGAGAGACTCGACTGAAGGTCACCGTGAGTTCATTGGAGCAGGTTTCCACCGCCCAAGGTGGCCTTAGACCACAGTAATGGCCAATAACCCTTTGGGGTTCAGACATTGTCATGTGATCGGCCCCACAGTCTTCGCCAGAGTAGGCTACCTGAAAGCGTGTCACAGTCAGATTCATGGCATGGATCTCCCTAACACGGATCACCCAGGTCCATCTGGAATCTTGTCTAGTCAGTCTTAGGGCTCCAGAAGGGTCTGTGTCCATGTAATAAAGGTGTGATATGTCTTTGCTGGGATCCTGACTAATATATCCGAAAGGGGCCTCTGTTGAGAAAGTGCCATTGCCTTCGTCCTTGAAAAGGGCCATCTCTGATTCATCTATGCTGTAACTGTATGCCTTCTTTGCTGTATGAATTATGCGGGTAACGCAGGCATATGCACTGCTTATCATTTCCGATAAAGGAATTTGGTGGGAGGTAGAGGATTTGGGAAATGAGACGCAAAACGACAAAGAAGCATCCGTGTAAATATTCCAGGATTTAGACCCTCCCTTTCTCACGACGGTAGTGGTGAATCTGGTAGCACCCTCTTCTGATGTCCGGCTTGTGTTTGTAACTGATCCTTGGGCCGACCGGGATACGTCAGGACCTCATGGACAAAAATGCATAAGATAGGTTTCTGCATAGGTATATTTATCTTTAAAGATGATTACTTTGTTTTAATAAAGGCATGCCTTTAGCAATGGTTCATTGGTAATGGATTACCTCTAACATTAGAATGCGTAATTCGAATTTATACAAATATAGGACATTAAATATTAGCATCTAATTAGACAATAAGAATCCAGTATGGTCCAGTTCTCCTGATGTGGTCATAGCATTGAGTGGTCGCAAAGTGAGATATGAATATATTACCATCACACATTGTGCATTAGTTAAGTCAATGCCGTTCGAGGCAGATAATACGTAGTGATAGTAGTTCCAATTAGTTTTATATCGTATGGCCAACAGGCATAAATCTGTGACCTGACACTTATTCGTGCTATTTTCAAGTACTCCCAAGAGACATTTCGACATGGAATGCTCGCTGTATCACATATTCATATAGGAATAAATCTGACTGCGCCTGTTACATGCGCTAGTCGCAAGAGACGTGGCACGATGGTTGTGGTGAATTTGAACACGAACATCTGGCATTGGCTCAGAAGTTCTCGCAAAATAGCCGAAAAGAAAGGCGTAGTCTGGAAAGATTCGGCACTTACAAGGAGGTAGCTTGCACGGCCGTGCTGCCACGGTGCACCGAGGGTTGACCTGATTCACAGTCTGGCATTCCCCAATGCTATCAGACTGCACGCCACACTGCTTGACACACGGGCTCTTTATTTCAAAAGACGCTGAAACACAAAACAATGAACCCCATGCCCCGATAAGAACTCCACACACATGACAACCTGGTTACGTTCTTGATTAGTTAGCACATCGACCGGTACATCGTCCTCAAATTTCCACTAAACTCTAAGGTTGTGAACTGGATTTATTTGAAGCAATTGTATCCTGATATCTCTTCAAATATTCCCAATGTAAACATGATATCGCCCAGTTAGTCATCTGTTGCGTCCTAGAATAAAAAAAAACATTTGGCAAACAGGTGCACCCCTCATCTCTCCCCCCCCCCACACACACACGCAGAGATGGGTCGAATGTAAAAAGCCAAAATGGAGCTAAAATGTCAAAAGTCATAAGGTTTTAACATCTTAATTAAATGTCACTTAGTTCCTAAGATCAAACGCGGTACTTTAGAGTAAAAAAGACCAAAAAAAAATATTAAAAAAAATAAAGACTGAACTTTCTGAAATATGGCCCGGATATTGCACTTCTGACTTGGAAAGATAATGTACTTTGTTCTATACGGTCGCATGTGGTCTCGCACACAACACTGCTGTCGTCTCATATGACGTTTTACTTTTGAAATGTTCTCTCTTTTGTTATGTGTGTATGCCCTAAAAAGGGCGATGGTCATCAACCTATCCGTCCAGCGTTCTAGGTTAATTATTGCGCACAGGCAATTCTGCTGGACGATAAGGCAATGTTGGATGCGGTCGTTCGATTTTACCAAAGCCTCCCACGCGCGAAAATAGTGGCCGCTTTATTAATGTGTACTATAGACTTAACAAGAAAGACTGCTGGGACAGCGGAAAACCCCACCCATTATTAAACTATATAACGTGACATCCAGACTACTGTCGAATGCTACTAGGACGCTCTTCTGGCATTCAATTTCTGAATGACCTTGACTCTGACCATTCAAGGCCACTCAAAGTCAAATCTAATGGTGCCATTAGACTGCCCATACTAATGTTTAATACAATCATAGAGCCTAAGTAAGCTCCGTTGCGAAGTATAAGGCTTTCAAATCTGGGTTACCTTGACTTCGTCCTTTCAAGGTCACTCAAGGTCAAATCTAATGGTGCCATCAGACTCCCCATATATGGTTTCCGACTAATGATTAATAATAAGTAAGCTCCGTTACGAGATATAAGGCTTTAAAATATGGATGACCTTGACTTTGTCCTTTCAATGTCACTCAAGGTCAAATTTGATAGTGCCATAAGACTCCCCATATATGGTTTCCTATTAATATTTAATAGTATAACATAGGGCCTAACTAGGCTCCTTTGCGAGATACAAGGCTTCGAAATCTTGGTGAGCTTGACTTTGACCTTTCAAAGTCACCCAAGGTCAAATTCGACAGTACCATCGGACTACCCATCTAT
>JAAUYG010010264.1_pt1 | contig 11449 bp, 4 predicted proteins | sample 7278091 | NCBI WGS metagenome assembly JAAUYG01 (sample SAMN14350201, study PRJNA611818) | marine sediment metagenome | isolation source: surface marine sediment (0.6m) | place: French Polynesia: Moorea | collected 2018-08 | reverse complement strand
TGCTCTTCCTATCTAGAAGACCTTAGTTCTAAGTACGGCATTTACAACCCTCTCCCCCAGATCCCCCCCCCCTAAAAAAAAGGTCTACCAAGTAATAACTATCAACTTTATCATACCTTCCCTGTTTACACCTGGTTCGGATTTGACAAAATGCCTGACTGGCAGCGTGTGGGCCAGAGTGCACAGTATTGTGTAGCAATTGGGATTTTGCAGGTGGACAAAGACACTTTACTGGTACATTTAATGCAAAGATGTGTTGCACTGCCTATTTATCATACATAGGCGGTGCATGGATGCACACCAGTGGGACCACATTACCTAGATCGGTAGTGGATTTTAAACATTTCTTTCCAGGAAATCATGACATACAAAACTTCTGAAATTTTTTTTTCCTGCACTTCTACCTACTTCATTCATAATTTGTAGCAAATATACCCATCATCTTAACATATTCTGTCATCAATACAGGCCATAATTCCCTGTAGCTCTAGAAATGAGGGTTTTATTGATTATGATCTCTACTGGACAATTACATTATTGGTTGGACAATTTAAGGTATTGGGTGCCATTTATATCATATGTTACATACCACATAAATGGTACCTAAATTGACCAACCATGCCAGTGTAATCAATTTTGTCCAAAATCATGAAAACAGACAAAATGAAATATTCTACCCAGCTGATTAATAATTGCAACTAAAATATTCTACAAAGGCCAATTTACATTCAATATATCTGTTATATAATACCATCTAAAATCACAAACTTACCTGCGGTGATGGGAGTAGAGTCCTGTAGCGTGACCGGATCCATCACATCCTGGAGTTGGGCACTTGGTATCTGGAAAAGCCAAGAAATTGAGGTCCCAGTCCACGGGTCTGTTATAGGCTGGTGAGAAGGGCAGCATGGGAATATGTTCTGGATGTGGCAGTAACAAGGGTTCTGGCATGTAGCAGCCCTGCAGGGCCATGCTGTCAGCAGCAAACCTCAGAGGTACTGGTTGCAACGCTGGTAGAAAGTGGTTCTGTCCTCCGGAACCATGTATATTGTCCATATTGTGCGCGATACCGGTGCATCCAACAAGTATCATAAAACACTTTCAGTCAAAATTGCCTTTTTAACTCAAGAAAAAGGGCAAGAAATGTTTAACTGCTTGTTGTTGGTTTTTTTTTGTTGTTTTTTTTGCAGGCTGGGCACTGGTCTTTTTTGTGTAAGTACGTTAGGCAGTTCCATCTAACTGGTCAACCCCGGCACCTTTTGACAAAATGTAACAGGATCTTGATTATGTTTTGCCTTCAAGTTCAGTCGATATCAGTTTAGTTGAAATGTTGAAACAGCGGTTTCAATTCATTATAGTAACAAAACATGCACAGTTCAAACAGTGGCACACCACAATGTGCTATGTTCTATTCCCTCCGAGTGTGCGCGCCAATGAACTATGAGAATCTTCAGGTGAAACCACTCCCAACAAAGCACGCTGACCCTGACTCATCTCCAATGCAACTTTTCATCAATTCAAATACAATCACAATGGCACATCTGGTGTGGCATAAAATTATCGCTTTATAGTTCTTATTCAGATGCAACCATATAACACCGCTGCCGCCTGGCGTTCCATCACGCACAAAGCCGCAGCACATCAACAAGAGTAAAAGTTGATCTAAATAACACATCCCCCCAGCAAAGTTGCATTGATAATCAATACCCGCATTGACTTTGCGATTCAAGTTTGATGGCTCACCGCCTGCTCAGTGGAGTTTGCACTGCGCACTTCTTCCTTTATCAAACAAAACATATGCTGCATATTAATGATTAATACTTTGCATGTCCTTATCTTTTCCAGCCGAGCGCAGCACACTGAAAATCCACCGATCTTTATACATGATTAAATTTAGGGTAAAGATAGTTTAAACATGTTTTAAAGAAGGCTAAAGGTGACTGGAAAAGCAATTGTGAGCCAGAACGAGGTAGTAAATATACAGAGAGTAGAAACGCTTCCACTGGTTAAATTTACTGACGCGCATTCCTCACTTCTATTACTTGTTTTAGTTTTTCAAAGGCAATAAGCACACACAGGAAATATTGATTTTTCCCAAGCTTGGACATTTTATGGTATGGAAAACAGGATCTGCAACTTGAATTACTGGAGGCAGAGGGAGGGGGAATCATCTGCTTATTGTGCATCCATAAAATCATACACAAAGCACTGAATATAGAGTTTACGGAAGAAGAATATAGCATTAATTTATTGTCAGTGTGAAGTCCTGCTACCTATAGGTGTTAAGCGTCATTGCTCACCATAATTTAAAAATATCTTGTTCACAGTTCTGTTGCTATGTTTGTCTGTAATCTTTTTCTACCGATCGATCATTGCTGATATGGAAGAAAACCTAGTGCAATTAAATGTACATCTGCATTGCTGGTCAATTTTTCTCTTGAAAAGTATTAATGGCGCTTCCCAGCTCGCTTTACTAACCTCGATTTTAAAGCTGTTGTGCATGCAGCCCTTTGGCCAAACTTAACATTCTGTTTTATATTACCAGTGAACTAAAAACCATCTGCTATTTTTTATGCCTGTCTACAAAGCTAGGGCTAGTCTTAAAACATATTAGCAACCGCTACAATAAAGTGTAGTAGTAGTGTGTTTATTTCAAACTGAATCAATAGAAAGATAAATTTTTTATAGTCTGGTTCATAATATTTCATGCATGGCATGTCAGCCACTTTGTCTATGCGGGCTACACAGCCTGTGCATATCCCTGCATTATTACTTGCTAGGTGGTTGCAAAGCACAGATGTAGAACTGAAAATTACTTTTCAATGGACATGTATAAAAGCACATGATCATTCACGACTTGTAAGAAACCAGTCGATGGCACAAAAAAAATAAGAATAATTTGTCTTTGTGCAAGTAAATATTGACTACCAAGAGAAGCATTACAGCATTACTATGTGCCATTACTGGTATCTGTAAACCGAATGTACTGGTAGATCTCTCTCTCTCTCTCTCTCTCCCTCTATATAGTATACATGTACATACATTCTGTCTGTGGTCAGGATGAAGTATTTATGATGTGTTGATTGCACAGGTCTGATATGATTGATACTGGTATGACAGACAGTGGTAGGGGAAAATTAACAGGGTATCAACTGGAGAAGCCATTTCCCAGTTGTCTTGAACAACGACTCTTCACGTATTAATGTATATCGACCATGGATTTTTAGGGAACTTTTACTTCCTCAGCAAGTCAATATATTTTAGGGGTTTATAGACATTTGGATATTATTAAATTACATGTATACATAACGACATGGAATACGCTACTGCATGTGTGCTACGTACTGCCTAGATATAAGACATTATTTTAAGATATTATATGAAGTTCAGCAGAAAAATATATTTTGGGAGAGAATGTTTTCGGACACATAATTTCTGATTACACATTCTATGCACATGCAGAGTCAAGATTATGGTGGAAAAAGTTCCCGAATTTTCGACAGAATCCCTCTGCCTTCGTCAGGGGATGGCAACTAGTGGCCGTTGGTGTCACATGACCCTTCTGGATCATGTGATACCAGTTGGAGAAAAAAAATATTTGTCAAATAGATTTACATCTGCACTATGCATACAAAGTACCAGAGCAACCCCAGTCACAGTTTTCAAAAATACCTGGAAGTCAAAGTTTATAATTGACTTAAACATGTTAAATATGAAGACAGATTCTTGCAGCCAATGACATTGCTCAGTTTGGAGACATGAATAAAAAATAACGGAAGTATTTTCGAGAACTTCGGACCAGGCCTATGTCATGTAGGGTTAATCCTTTGATGTCATCAATCTAAAGGACCTCTAACTGTGAGTGATCCGAAGGGTGCAGGAACCGTAACTTTTTGGGCACCGGTACACGTACAAGCAAAGTGCAATCTGATACACACATTTAGCAAATGATCTAGCACATGATGTAAAGACATGATACTATAAAAGCAGAAACGTTCATAGCAGTTAATGTTTGTATTTTTGAAGCATGCACATACTTGTGAGGAATTTAAGTTTGCTGACAAATACAAGTAGCAATACTATTAATCAAAATTGTATTTTGTTAATCTTTGCAGGGATTAAAGTGTAATTTTGTCTCACCTGCAAAATTAGTGGAATAAGTTCCACACAAAGATTTCTACTCTTACAGTAACATATTTTCTTCAAGACAGCAATTTAGTGAATTTACAGACAGAAATGTACAAAAAGCCAATGTATGACACTATAATCATCAACAATTAAAAATACCCAGAGCCTTTTTTTTGATTGGGGAAGTATTTTCAAGAAGATTGAGAGGCCAACGAATGCATTAACAGTAAGGGATGTATCATCAGTTCTACCATTCGGTTCTTACCTTTCTTGGATAGCCCAAAATCTGCCATGTCCCCATCATCAAAGCTGGAGTTGAGGAGTTCTAGGTCTTTTTTGTCTAGTTTCAGCTGGGAGGGGGACAGGTTGGGCTCCTGTTTTACTACGGGCTCCAACTTGCTGGGATCAGAGGGAGAAATCTGGCTGGACTCCTTGGTGTTTTGTCCAACCGGTTGTTGGAGGGAGCAGGAGCTGACAGTGGAAGGGGCATGTGCGGCAGCTTGGTGCGGAGACTGCGGCTGCGGAGACATCAGTATTTGTTGCTGGGGTGATAACTGTGGTTGCTGTGGTGATACCAATGGTTTCTGTGGCGACAGCAGTGGTTGCTGTGGCGACAGAAGTGGTTGCTGTGGTGACAGCAGCGGTTGCTGTGGCGACAGCACTGGTTGCTGGGGGGATATCTGCGGTGGCTGCAGAGGGATCTGAGTCGTCGGCTGGGGCGTCAGGAACTGAGCCTGCGGGTTGAGAATGGTCTGAGTGGTGGGAAATGTTTGCGGGGTCGTACTGAAGGTTGGTTGTTGGAAAGACAAGGCCTGCTGGGAGAACACGGGGGTCTGAGAGAACACAATGGGCTGTTCAGTAGGCATGCCGGGCTGTTGTAGCAGGAGCTGAGGCTGGTGTGGCAGAAGCTGGGAGGCAAGCTGGCAAGCAGGCGGTTGGGTGGTTAGACCGGATTTGGGTTGTAGTTGGCTGCTGTTGATAACCAAGGGCAGGCTGACCTGCACCACATCCCCAGAGAATGCAGGGGTGACACTGCGGCCATGGGTCGCTGACCATTCTGCTAACATCTGTAAGCTGCAGCCTGCATCCTCGGCTGTGGTTCCAGCGCTGGGGCTCTGTTGCTTGCCAGTTCCTGGAGCAGCAGAGCTTGAGCCTGGAATCTGCTGTTGGGCTACCGGCAGTACCACAGTACCAACACCTGGGTTGCCCTGGATAGAGCTTAATGCTGCTCCTTGTTGTGGATTGGTAACTGATTGTGGGGTCGGTGCCAGACCAGCACAGGACCACTGTGGAATTGGTAGCGAGCTGGCTGCTATCATCCCAGAGCCTTGCTGAACAGCCATAGCTAGCGTCATCCGGACCTGTGGCGGCTGTCCAGCAACACCTGGTGACAGAGGCTTGCTCAGTCCAGCCTGGGCGCAGGCCGGCTGGCTGCCCAGAACTGGACTCTGCACTGGGCTACTTCCAGTCTGGAGACCTCCCTTCGGGGTGCCGGGTTTCTTCAGTTTGTCCTCTCCCAGGTGGGACACAATGACAGTAGGGATGACTAGAGATGGGGTGGGAACAGACATAGCACTGCTGCTGCTCTTACATAGTGCTCCAGTCGTCTGGGCGGCCACATTTGAGGCTACGGTGTTCCCTGCTCCAGGGAAAGTCCCAGCCATTCCAATGACGACTGGCTTGGATGCTGCCGTGGAGACACCAGTTGTCATACCAACATGGGCTGGGCTCTGAACCAGCGGTATCACGGCTAGCGGGGGAGGAACAGAATACTGACCTGCAGGCATGGTAACTGTTGCAGCAGGATGGACCGAATCCTGGAAATTTGGGGTATTACTCTTGGTAGCAAGCACAGATGGTGTCTCAAGGACTAGATTCTTAACTTCTGTGAATATGGGTTTAGTTTCTGGGGATCCCCGTGGTGTTGTCTTAGCAGATCCAGGTTTTACCGTGATGGTGGGGAGTGCTGCTGCTGCTACTGCTGTGGTCACAGGTAAAGTGCTGCATGTCACCTGGGTTGCAGTGGAGCATGTCGCCTGGGATACAGTGGTACATGTCACCTGGGATGCTGAGGCAGAAGCCTTGGAGATTTTAGAACTGCTGGAGACTGGAGGTGCCGGCACTGAATCAATCTCTGGTTCTGTCTTGGGTTTGACTTGAACTGCTGAATCCAAGCCAACAGCGGCATCAAATGTCTGCTTGGCCTTGGCAGTCAAACTCTTCTTCTCTGAGCTCTTGCCAGTTTTCGTGGCTGGAGTGGAATGTGGTGTCGTGGCGATCTTGCTCTCCACCAGAGGTGATGCCCTGTGACTTCTCTCCAGATGTTCCAGATCTTTTCTATCTGGAGTGCCTGACCTAGAGGCTGGGGAACCATCTCTGGAACCCTGCAGAGCTAGCAGGGACTGGATCGACTGTTCAATTTTCATCAGGTTCTCTACATCTTCACCATATAGGTCACCCTCCTTGCTTGAAGTAGCAGCACCTTGGCCAGTTTTCGTCTTCCCTATCGGTGTACATGTACTGTTTTCCTTGTTGGCTTTTGTATTACTTTCCAAAGTCGGTCCTTTTTCCTCTGCAGGTTTGACCTTTGTTTCAACCTTTGCATCAGCTTTTGAAGTTCCTAGCAGGGTTTCCATCTGTTTACTAACATCTGAAGGGGACTCAGAGCTTTCTAACACCTTAGGGGCTTTCCTCTCACTGCTCGGTTTCTCTTCTTTCTTAAGCTTTTTGTTCTGAGGGCTATCGCCAGCACTGCGTTTTGGGGAATTTTCAGCTGAAACATCATTCTTGGGTTTCTTGCCATTTTTCTTTTTCTTCTTTTCTTTGCCTTTCTTCTCCTGTTTCTTGTCTGGAATATCATCAGCCTTCCCTTCTCCTCCGCTGCTGAAGTCTGTAAAGAAAGGATCTGGACCTTCCCATTCCCCTGACAGGCTTCGCAAGGCACGCTCCGTCTCACGAATCAGCTTCTTATCCTCGTCCAAATCTGTTGAGTCATCATCCTCCTCCAACTCAGAACTCTTATTATTATCATCTTTGTGGTTCTTAGTGCCTCCTCCCATATCACTGTCTGTAGTTTCTTCTCCTCCTCGTTTCTCTTTACCATTCTGCTCTTCTCTGACCTTGCCGGTATCTTTTCTGCTCCCGCCGCCCTGCTTTCCTGGAGTAGCTTTCTTTGAAGATACATCTAGCTTGCCAGGTGACGGCTGTTCCCCACCACTACCTTTCTTCTTTGCGTCTTTTTTGCCTTTTGCCTTCAACGACAGTTTGGTGTCTGAAATACTGCTTGCATTACTCGTCTTCATCTGTTTTGACTGACTTGTAGTTGCGAGCTCCTCCCCAGCTTCTCGTTTCTGGCCTTTGCCACTCTGAGATCCACATCCATCCTTCTCAGTGTCCAACTTAGTTTTTGAGGTTTTCCCCTTCCTCTGACTAGCTTCTTTCTTGTCCTTTTTTGAGCTTGTATCGGGCTTCTCGGGAGCTGGAACCTCAGTTTGTGACTGAGAGGATCCCGAGGCTTTCACATTGCCAACTCTTTTCTTGTCATGATTCAGGTTCTCCACATTCATGTGTGTTGATGCTTTATCACGGGCTGCATCTGCTTTGGTTTTCTCCGTGGTCTTCCGCCCTTTCTTGGGAGATGGCTCAGACTCCCTTCCTGCCAGAGCCATTGTCTTCTCCTCAAGGCGATGCTGCTTTCTTTTCTGCGCTGCCACAGGACAAGCCAAAGCACTGAAACAGAAAAGGCAAAAAAAAAAAAAGATTATCATCCTTAGGCTTGGCTAGCTTGTTCCTTGTATTTGATACACCAATTCATAAACATCATTTATGATTTAACCTCTAGTGCAGGAAAGCAGCAAATTATTGATTGAAAAAAAAAAAAGCAGACGACAATAAATAAATGAAATGCAATGTGTGTACCACAATATCTAATTAGATATGTGGCAATCATCTTTTCAGAAAGTTCACATATAAAATCACATAAAGACTTTCTAATGTATATGGTTGAAGGTGGTGTAGCTTCGGTCTATCCTAATTGCCGATTGATGTAGTTAATCACATATCTTTACTGAGGGATGTTGGTATCTCTACTGACAAGTAGCTCTACCCTTATAGGCTCAAAAATATTTGATGCTACATGTATTAACCATGAAAAGAATCCATGAAAAGTGTTCTTGGATGCCTATACATCATGCTGTATTGAATGTAACAGCAAACTTAGAGCATATATCAGCTTTAATTATACATCCATTGGAAGAAAAAATGTAATTTAGCAATAAGTGAAACTACCAAAAGCCCTTTCCCCAAGAAAAGTTATTGAAATAACATAAGATTTTTGGCTGTCTTTTAGACAATGTACAAGTTAAAATATACATACTCCATCACACGTTAAAAGCACAGAGGTATAAATTCAAAGATGATTTCTTCTTAAGGCCAGCCATATTACGTTCTGATAAACTGAGCTGGTTTAATATCAGGAATGATAGGATATGAGGCCCGATGACACCTCCAGTTCCAAACTGGACACTCTCAAACCCTATTTATCTCCAACTGAACACACCTGTACATGCACTGTACCATTTGAACACTATAGCACTGTGAAATAAACGCACAAGGAAAAATAATTCTCACAAGTTCTGAGACTATGCAGATCAAGTCACTATGAAATGTCAGTTTTAGTAAATTATTATATACCTGAAACATCTCCCTATACTTTACTACAAGGATGATCGTGCAAATATATAGCTATATTGAACACTGACCTTTGCTATCTTGCACTGTGAGCTCAGCCCAGCTTTTCAGCCAATAGCAGAGGCACATGTGCTCTATGTTTATGTAATTCTATTGTTTATTTTGGCTTGGTTACCAAGGTCCCTGGCCACTGCTATATGCCCTTCAGGTGTGAAAAGGAAAAAACATTTGGAGTAACAGCATCTCAAAACCGGCTTTTAATTGTCTAAAATATGACTTAATAATGCGCAACAATATATATATGTCCATAAAATGAAGTAGCAGGTACAAATGTACATGGTAACAGCATTACCGCACTTGTCCAATAATTTATTTTTCTATGGACCAACAGCTGCTATGTATTACTAGTACTCTGCTACTAGAAATATAAAACAGAAGAGACATCTTGTGTTTATAAACACCACCACAGTAATATTAAACTTGATGTTCTAAAGTTAACTTCTGAAAAGCTATACCGTTTAATTATACAAGGGAGTCCAACTCAGTGGCTACAAGGCCAGAAGCAACCACAGCCATAGGCTCTTTTATGTAGCAGAGCTCTTGCATTCCTTTCAGTGACAGGCCATATCTGGGTGCAGAATTATTTCCATAATATTGATTTTATCATTACAATAAAACAGGTCTTTCAATGGCAGTTGCGAAGACCAGTTGTCATACTTCAACATCTTTTATTTGTTTCGGGGAGAGCAATGTACATTCTTTATACGCACCAGGTGTTTCAGAAAATTGCACTGGGACTCCACCTGCCTTCCTTATCATTTCGGAAATTACAAAAGCAGAATTTACTGCCTGTAGGTCAAAGTTACCTTCATGATCGTATTAATGTTTGTGCAAACTAAAACAGAAGATTTGGAAAATTAATTTTTAATAACTTTCGTTATTGTGCATGAAACAGATGTATTTTCACCAATCTGATAGATGCTTTCAGGGTCACTAGCACTGTAATAGCATGATTAACTGAACAGGTGTTTCAATTTACTTGTTTGGAGGAGTCTTTATTTTAAGCAGAATCAAATAAGTAACCCACCTGTATCATTAATTAGTTTTATTGCAATACCGACAGACACTAGTAGAAGGCCAGGTTGTGTCATTAAACCCTGTTACAGCCTTGCTTGCTGAGGCTTATTGTAATGACCCTGTGTCCATGATGAACAAAATATCTCAAAAAATATTACCAGTACATGTATACCAATCAACTTTATTTTTTAAGTGGAAAGCTTTGATTTGGCCCAAGAAAGGCATGATTATATTTTGAACAAAAATACCATCCTGAAGTGGGATGTCTGAAATTTTGGCCCAACGATGACAGCTGACAAGAAATGTAAAGTGGCTGTAACAGGTAAACTGTCCAAGATGTGCATGTTGTTACTATTAAACATTAATAAGAAAGTATTACATGTATGTGGAGAGTTCGGATGTACCATTAGATTTGATCTTCAGTGAGACTGAAATGTCTTATTCAAGGTCACTCCTGTTTCAAGTACTTTTATGCCATAAAGGGGTAGAGTTAGAGTATATGTTGTTATTCTTTCAACACTAATAGGTCATACATAAAGGGTTCAAAAGTACCATTTAATTTGACATTCAGTGACCTTGCAGGTGAAATTCAAGGTCACTCATATTGCTTAAGTGCTTATATCTCAGAAAGCGGATAGAGGATATATTGCTAATCTTTACGCTAACAGAAACTTAATACATGGGGTCAGCTCAAGTGCGCTGTTAGATTTGACCTCGAGTGACTTTGAAAGGTCAAGTTCAAGGCCACTCAAATTTCAAGTCCTTAGATCTTAGAAAGGAGAGTCATACCATATAGTATATTACTTTTAAACAGTAACAGGAAATTGTGTATAGAATATCTGACAGCACTACTGATTAGATTCGACCTTGATTAGGTTTCAAAAGTCAAATACAAGATTAGTCATAGATTTTTACTTGATCTGAGTCTTCATACCCTGCTAAATTTTAATGAAAATCCCTGTAAGTCCATTACAAATATTTGCACACATTGTTTGCGCTCTCCCAGCCATTTTTCTTGTGACATACCGGTATGTACTAGTATGACATATGACATGCACATGATATGTGTCATGTGTCATGTGCATATGTCATGTGCATATATGCACATGACATATAAGAAATATATTGGTAGTAAGCTAGGAATTTTATAAAAAAAATAATTTTGTGTGAGATTTAGGATGAATCTTGTTGTATGTATTGTTAATCTTTTTTGTTAGCTAATAAAGGCTTGTTCTTCCCGCTGTCCATGTAGCCCAATAGCCTAAGGCTCTCTGGGCCATCTTTATTTTCATGTTCAAATTATTATAATAAATGAAAATCTTTCTTTGCCACTGCCCATGAAAATGAGAAATAAATTATCTAAGTGCATCTTGCATGTAATTATCTTATTTGTTGTTGATTTAATTAGTTATTAGTTTTTAGCTCTGCTTGACTTTGTCAGCAGAGCTACTGTCATGGTGCAGGCATCCGTCGTCCATCCATTGTCCGTCCGTCCATTAACTCAGGTTTCTCAGAAACCACTGTATGGATCCAGGCCAAATTTTATGGAAAGCTA
>JAAUYG010277512.1_pt1 | contig 11450 bp, 12 predicted proteins | sample 7278091 | NCBI WGS metagenome assembly JAAUYG01 (sample SAMN14350201, study PRJNA611818) | marine sediment metagenome | isolation source: surface marine sediment (0.6m) | place: French Polynesia: Moorea | collected 2018-08 | reverse complement strand
CTCCTGACTTACGTGAACAACAGGTCATCAATTATATACATTGCTTCGGTTACCAGAGCAGCGTTCAAGTCCACAAGCAACACATTATGCATACAGCGGCCTGGAATTAACGCTCTCTGTTCAGCTCTGCAGGGTTCAGATTAAGGTACACCGCTGGACGATCTCACTTAGGCCTAGTTGTCTTCTCAGCATTCAGAACTGCTTCGGCATGCAAAGTTTAGTAATTGATCACACTCATTGACTGCATTACATCAGACTGTAATAAACCTTGTTCCTTTCGCATGTGAGCTGGCAAGAATTAAGGCAGTGCAACCGGTGGGATTCCGTTCTGCTACGGGTGAGCATCAACTGGAATTTGTCAAGCAAACTCAACTTCCTGTCTGTGAACCCCGTCAAACGTGCAACATCAGTGCCTAAAATACTTGAAGAAAGGACAGATATGAGACCATTCAATCTCAGGTGTCACCACATTTTTGCTTTTGGGAAGGTATCGTGACAATGGATTGCACACGCGCAAGGCTGTGTGGAGCTTTTCCGTCAGCAGGGAACAATTTTCTTTTTTTTCGGTGGCACCAGAATGGCACAAACATGACTGAACTGTTTGATCACCTTCAGAATCGTAACGTTTAACTGAACATTTCTAAAAGCAAGATCTAAAAGCAAGACCCTCCACGTCATCAGAAGGGCGTTCATTCGTGGACCATAAATGTCTCTCTCTGATAAACTAGGTGGGCGGAAACTCGCCCAGAACTGAGGGGTCTTGGGCAAATGTTGATGAGTCTGCGTGCAACCAAAGCAAGAAACGAAAGGAATTACACGGACAGCGAATCTCAACATAATCAGTCTGGGGAAAAAAATTCTCTTTTTGAAAATGTCTGTGGAATGTAACTCCAGACAGGCACATGAAATGCCTCGTGACTGCTACTTTTACCTGAAAATTTTCTTGATAAGGCAACATCGGACAAGTTAAATCCAACCACAGCCAGCACCTATTTGCAATTTCTTTTCGTAAAGATCGATACGATACGGAATGAAATTCTCGTTAAAAGAACTGTGCCAATGAAACGGATCCAAGCGATCCTGGGCTATTTGTCTTGCCACAAGATGGCAACGGACTTTGTTTGTTCAAAGTTCAAAGAATTAACGAAAAAGAACTGTGTGTGGATCACGGAACTCCTCAAGTCTTATCAAACCCAAGCACACAGTGCACAATGCAGAAGATCTTGTTTTTCATGAAAAGGCCCAACTGGAAACAACTCTCCTGGTTTGTCGTTCTGAACAAGACCCTGCGTGCAGTCAACTCCTGCGAACATTACTGGCATGCTCCTTTTGTGAGGAAGATTCCCAAATGTGGTAAATTCATGGTAATTTGCCGTGTGTGAGCGGTGAGAACACGCCTGGAAATAGCTGACGAACAGCTTGCATGTCGGTGAAACAGCTTCCCCAAAGTTGGATGACATCAAGAAAGGTCCATCATCACTAAACATACCACCGAACTGAACTCAGAACATTAAAATTTGGATCTCATGACCAGGGAATGAAGTAGGCCTGCGCCCCTTTTCGTTCCATTCAATTGATCTGGATGCGGTGCATATCACACAGAAGAAAACACTTGTTTTCTATTCAGGACGGATTCTTCTTCGTGCTCAAAATTTGTCCCCGTTAAAATGATGCCATTTTGCAAATCCGCTCTGAAAATGCCAGACAAGTCCAGAATGGCGGCAAAGAGCAAAATTTGTCGGGTTTCATTTCGCTGGCCAGGCGTTTCCTCCAAAGAGTCATGCATTCTTAATTCCACTGTCATGCAGAATGAACCTCACAAACGAACTCTGTTTTGCATCCAAACATATCTTCTGTCGGTTCCCGTGTTTCCTTTTCGTCAAAGTCTTCTTGTGGTGAACTTTTTTGTGGGCATTCCGTCAAAATCTTTGAAAGCTAAAAAAACTACAGTCATGTAACAGACCATCTGGAGGAAAATGAGGGTGGAAATTGACATGGTGGACTTTCATTGCAACAAGACACAAAACAGTGGTGTTGTGAAGAAGAATTGTTCAGATTACTCACGGACTTCAGCGTTTTCTGATGCCATCGCCAGTGTCTCTGTAAATAACTGAAGCTAGATAAATCCAGGATTTATTGCTTAAACAAGCACCAGAACCACTTCGGAAGTCCTGAACAGTTTCAGTCTCTCACATGAAATTGAACCAAAGCGAGAGAAAAAAGAAACTGCCCAAATCTGGGCTTGTGCTCATCAAACGACGATCAGGTTTTTCACCTGCACATGGGCCATTTCCTCCAGACTCGTCTCTGTCGAACAGGAAACAAGTAAGGCATGATTACGTGACAATCTGGAGTGCCGACTGAAGTGATGCAATTGTCTGTTAAGTATATATGTTAGATCCGTTTTATCGATTTATGATTCGTGTGTACATATGTATATCCTCTGCACGCACTTTCCCATTCCTGAACGGAATTTCCTGGTGAGGGAGAGCTGAGAAAATATCAGACGGAACCACCTTCAAAGTGAAAGGATCAAAGAAATTTGGGAATTGAAAAATTCACTTTCCACTTATTCTAACATCAGGGGGCAGAAAATACTGCAGCATGCAGTTCGTTCCCAAGTGCGCCTGTTTTTATTGCCGCGGGAGTAGACTATCAGTATCATGCAGTTGGTTCAGGCTTGTGCGCCTCCGACAAAGAGGCGAGAATATCAAGTTCTGAACACGGTGACTGAAAAATAGTACAGCTTTGAAGAGAAGAAAAATCATGTTAATGACTTGTCTAATTGCATGTGACAGTTTCTTGATGCCCTTCGCAAGGTGTTTTGCACGATATGACCCCCATAAGGAGAGGAATGGTTTCAAGCAGTGAACAGAATTTAATGTCTCAAATAATGAGTGTAAGTAGCTGTGTTAGGCTTTGCAGTTCAGCTTTAGTCCAAGCAGTTAATTCTCTTGAGACAAGCTCGCCCACACTGCGAGATGGCCATTTGGATTGCCGTCCGCACGCAGGGCCAATTGTGCTGTGAGGTGTGTGGCTGGGAAAATATCAAGTTATTTTTCTTTTATGGTTGGCAATTTTGGTCTTGGTTAGGTTGGACACTTGGGGACTTCTGCGTCTTTAGGATTTCGGGGGAAACAAAGGTTTCGGACACGCAATGGAATGTGCAGACTGCAGTGAATCACAGAAACATCAGCGAGATCGATCGCTTTTGCACAAAGAGAAACATTGTTTCATTAACCAGTTCAGGGGCAGAAAAACATGGATGGGGATGGCGATGGGTTTTTTTTCCCTCACGCACAGACCAGCGGAAATCAGAAGAAGTGATGCGTACATGTACACTCGAAGAGACTTGCAAAGAGCCCAAACAAAATTCGCAAACACGAATTCGGTGGTGCGGCTTCGTCTCCGCTGTATAGTGAACAAGGACTGATGGAAATGAAGCAGAGAAAGAAGTGGCCTTCAGGGGCACTTTCTTTGCTGCTCATGGCCATCTCTTCAGTCTCTCTTCCAGATATTTCGACACAACATCTTCCAAGTTCACTTGATTAACAAAGATTGGATCTATTGTCAAACAATACCAACAAATTATTTGTTCTGGACCCCAAATATGGTCCTCTAACTTTTTGAAATGGCTACAAAAATCCAGAATGGATTTTGGTGCCACAAAAGTAATTTCTTATTCTTCTCTTCAATCTAACTTGGAATTAGTTTGTCACTTTAATTTAGAATCAGTTGCAAGTTGTGCTGTTGCAAGCTGCCTGAACTCACTGGACGGAAAAAGCAATTTTGGAAATGATTTGTGAGCGGAACGCGTTTTCGCTGAACGACACAGGTAAAGTTTGTTTTTCGAATTCTGAACACGGACCCCAAGGAGCACAGAAAGTGCTGGCCATTAAAATGCAAGTACATCAAGGCGTGCTTCAGTACATTTGTGTTTCACATTCGTTATGCAGGAGCTGTCGCCGCCAGTGAATTACAACTGTGTCTCACACACGACAGTATGAGCTTCAGATTGTCTTGGCAATCTTTTCACCGTGTCTTTGCACCACTGAGAACGTCGTGGTTTTGTATTTATGTTGGAAAGGCCTACTTCTTTATTCACACATATAATATCCAAAGAAGTTGGGGAATGATTTACGAATACCTTGCCTGAACTGGGTGACACCTTTCACACAGTACATCACCACAGATTTTGATCCATCACTCCCGTGCCTCAGTAGGTTGTTTCAGGCCTGCTTCGGTTTGACTGGGGACTTGGCCTGTCTTAATTATTTGCTCTATTTGTTCTCGTGTTTCTTGAATTTCATGAAATGGGGTTTTCTTGTTCCCACAAGAATGAGATCCCGAGAGCTGGAATGGTCAGAATGGAGCCGGAATGGTCAAAATGTCTTTCCCAAACTGAAAAAACTTCTCAAGGCACGGTTTGGAAGGATATTAAACAAAGCAACTTTTTTCTTGACAAAGGTGAAGGAAAATGTCAAAGGTTTGGCTTTGAGAAACACAAGACGCTATTGTGCAACATTCTTGCTGACAAAGGATAATTTTCAGGAAAAGCTAATTTTGGAGAGGTTTTTGAAAAATGTCTTTACTTTACTGGAATAGTTTCATTCCAAATTTTCACTGAGCAGAAAGCTCGCTGCGTTAGAGTTCTATGTCCGTAGGTCGAGGTCTCGTTGAGATCAGGTCGCCATCAGCAAAGGTTGAGGTCGAGATCGGTTCGCCAACGTTAGGCTGTGTCTCATGTTCTCCTACATCGCCCAGAGAAGGTCGCCTCATGTGCATTAGGTTCTTCCCGCAGGCACAAATTCAATGGACGATGCTGTGTTGTTCTGAAGATACGAGGTCGATCGTGTGGTCAGAGGTTTGTGGAAGTGAAATGGAAAGGAATAGGCAGGGAAGGATATCTGCAGATAAGTCGGTGAAAGAATATTAAATTGGTTGCGGAGAATCAGTCCTCACACTTTTGTTTGCATGAATCTGCGTTCCGCATGCACAGACGGCTTTTTGCGCCACTTGGTGAGCCAAGGTTTTGTTGTTGTTTTTTTTTTCAAGAACAAGAAGTTTCAGGTTTCTTTCATAACTGCAACACTGAAATGATTGCACACTTCTTGTGGTAAGATACCGGTGAAGATTTCGAATGGTTAAAATTCACTTTAAGATGGATTTTGTCCAAGTGACGAGGATGCTTTTGACTTTTTTGTCCAACAGATTGGAGCAGTTTTGTCAGGAACATTAGTCCCCAACATCCCAAACTACAGGAAGGAAATCACTTACCAACCTGAAACCTGTTGTTCCAGAGCAGTGGCACTTCTTGCACTGAAGCAGAGCAACCTGGATCAGGTCAGACACCTCCACTCTGATCATGTCAATTTCCTTGTCAGTGGGAATGCAGACATTGTCACCCATGTTTAATGATGAGATTTGACGTGGAATCTACCCAGCGCAATGCAACCCACAATACCTGGTGATTTAAGCACCAAGGCAGCTGGAAAAAGAGAGAGGTGCAAGGAAATGTATTTTGTGGGAAGTTTTTTTCCTGAATGGGTTTCTTTTTCCTTTGGCTGGTATCACAGAGAAAGCATTTTCCATTTGTGCCTCAGTAAAGCCACACCGTTCCATCTCGTTGTCTGCTGAGGACCTAGAATTGATAAGTGACATTATTTTGTGGAAATTTGATTTGGGTTTGACCGATGAGAGCTAGGACAGATGCATTCATAATTTGATGGCATTGACACTTTCCAACACCGGCTGAGGTTGTTTCGAGTTCTGCAACTATACCTGCCAGAGAGCTCTCCTACCCGTGCCGACCCGTGGAGGCTATTTTATTTTCTCTGCTTCTATTCTTCCCATTCCTCATTTCACAACCATTTGTCTGATGAACACAAAATACCCTGAACGTCTGTGCGCTCAAGGGCACTTTAATTTATCACAGCGCAATTTCTTCCTTCAAAGCCTTGACGTTGCAGTGGAATTTCTGATTACTTCAGCTATTATCAAGGCTGATAGAGACCCCAAGTAGCCCATTCAATTGTCATTTGAACAAAGCATCTGTCCGCCTTGCAATTTCGGCGTTCTTCATGGAGCACCAGGTATTCAAAGGTCTGAACCATTTCCGTGTCAAATTTTGACAACAGAAGCAAAGTTGGAACAAATCAGTGAACAAATTGTCGGAACAGACTTTCAACAGGAGTTCTGTCACAAGATTTATTTGATCTATAAAGTCCCAAAAAAATTTAATTTGTGAGATTCTTGCAACATGTCTCTCATTCCGCCACGGGCTAACCACACAGAATTCGAAATCAGACATTCAGGAGACAAAGAGGGAGCAATAAACTTGCTCAATTAATGAAAGTGGAAGTTGATGTTGACGACTGATCAGGTGATGCTCCCAGGGTGGATTCCATGTGAGGACACAGGTGGTGGTTTGGGACAACAACACATCGCGAGAATAGATGAACAATAAACCAGTCTCAAAGCGGCGACTTCCTTCATCAGATGCGCAGGTGATTCTGAGAATCGTTGCAAAACAGATCGATGTTTTGACACAAGGAACCAAACAGAAAAGTCAGCCACTGAAAGCTGCCTTGGTTGTCAGACACAATGTTGTGCATTAGACCCTGATAGAAATGTAACACGCTGGAAGATTGCTTTGTCAGAATTAGGTTTTTGGCGATTCGGAAAAATCTTTCGTACGTTGCCTCTCTTTCTTTGGCCCACAAGGAATGGAATTCTGAAACATGGCTGAAAAATAAAGTGCATTAAGACTTTCTAATTGGTTTTTGCAGCAATTAATTTTTACATGTTTTCGTCAGAAGGACTTCAGAGTCAAAATGTAGGAACCGACGTCGAAGTCTTGCAATCAAAATTACAGTCTGACTTTTATTTGTGCAGGACAAGGAGACAAAGGTACAGCTGTTTTCCCACTGCAACTCCGGAATGTTGATGGCTTTCTGAAGGCTGAAGGAACATTTTGAAGGCTGCATGCGTAACAGCCGTGCTGCTAATACATGATTCGTCGGAAGTCCACTTTGTTGATGCCAGCGAATTTTCAAGCCAACAAGCATCTTCAAATATTTTTTTTCCGTTGAAGTCTTGATTTGAGATTGAGGAAAAACGGGCCAAAAGAGACAAAATTTTTCCTTGAGCAACACGTTGTTTTCTTTTGTGGGAGAAGCTGTTCGGATCTTGTCTGTTTTCAGCAAAAACACAAAACATGAAATTGAAACCGTGTCTTTCCTCAGAAAAAAAAAAAAAACAAAAAAGAAACAAAAGGGGATCTGTATTTTTTTGGCTCAGTGTTCTTCGGCAGGAACGTCAAGCTGTTTTAGCTTGCAACGCAACGGGAGAAAACATGGAAGTACTTTCAGCAGATAAAATCATCATTGTGATGTGAATATAAGGAAGTCAAAGAACGACAAAAAACGCCGAAAATGAAAGAGATTGATCGCTATTTGATTGTTCCTTTCAGACCCACACCTGTGGCTGCAAGAAAATTGTCCGTTCTCTTTCTCTTTCCGCTTACAGTCTATCGGGTTTGTTAGAGGCCGACAACACAGTTTCGCCATTGTGCATGCTGCTCCGTTGGCTATCACAGGGACGACATAATGGACATCGCAACTGATATGAAGTACATAGGCCCTAATGTGCTCCGGGGGAGCAAACGACTGCAGGTTATTCTACCATTAGGCTAATTGCTTGCCACGTTTGATCCGAACAGAATCGTCACTTCGACCTTGCCGCTGTATTCTGTGATTGTTGCAGGGGTATTCATGCTACAATTCCCAAGACATGCGAATCCAAAATAGGAAAGACTGATAGGCTCTGTAAGAAGCAATCAGGTTTTATGATAGACCTTCTGTCGTGTTTCCCATCGGGATATTCAACTTGTACAATGGGAAGCATCAATCATACACTGTCGGTATCACAGCAGAGATGTGAGAATTCCCATCCAGATCGACTGCGTGCTTTGTTGCACTGTCATCCGTATCAGATTCAAGTGATGACAGGGTTATCGCAATGTGAAAACTGACCACATGCGTGGAGACGCAATTTCACCTGTTTTTACGCAAAGAAGGGAGGAACTTAGAAAGCGTACTCACGGGGTTTCATTCTTCTGCACCCAGAGTTCACCCACTTTTTGCATGCAAGGTGTAGCCTGCAAATGTAGACTAAAATGAACCGTTGCCCTTCTTTTTGTTTTGCGATTTCTGCCGTTTGAATCCAAAAAGATGGTTTTTGTTCAAGCGCAGAAGAAGAGAAGGACAATGAACAAACCAAGATCAGCCCGCGTTGCAAAGTTATCCTCGACGATTGTGCCAGCCGCACGAGAGAAAAAACTTTTTCAGTTTTTCTCCAACCAAAAGGTTTTTCAGATTGTGTGGCAAACAAGGTGTCATGTCCTGGAGCTACTGTCATTGCTGCCAGAATAGCGTCTGCTGTGCATGTGGTGGTGCTTTTCATCATCAAAGAGTTTGATCTCAGGTTGTAGCGCACAGAAGGAAACAATGATATCTATGCACTGTCACTGCTCCTAATTACCCTTTTGTGTGCGTGTTTTTACCTTGAAGTCAACTTGACTTTTGTCACGACATTTACTTAAAACTCAAATGGTTGAAACTTGAGTTGGTTTTTGTGTGCCAAGTCACGCCGCTGTCATTCTGATGGCGGGTGGCACTCGTTCGGAGGGCCTCTGCATGCTGCATGGTCTCCAGTCATCAGTCCACCGATGTGGAAAACACGGGATGACAGGCTTGGCACCGCTTGATACTGCAGGTCCTCTGCACGTTCAAGCAATTGAGGCAGCGAATGAACGGAACTCATGCACATTGCAATCTTGTCAAAGAACTCAAGACCAACGACTCATTGCTGGAGAGAAATAAATCTTCTTGAGTATTGAACAAACTTTGTGTGTTTCAGCTTTCTGTTTTTATTTCCGACCATTTGTTTCACAGAAAGATTTCATGTTTGAACACAGATGTTTGCGCACACCTTGTGTGTTGTCAGATAGGCCTACTTCAGTGATGAATCTGGGGTAAAGAACATACGTCATCTGGCCTGAAAAGTTCTTTGTTTCTTAGTTTTGTGCTTTGTATATTGTCTTGCTGTACATCGATAGATCTCTTTGTCAAAGGGTTGGCTAGGATCGATGTCCAACGTTTTGCTTTGGAAAGCTCTCTTGCTTCACAGTTTGGCTGACCATAAACCAAAACTGTGGATTTTGTTGTGGACTCTGCCAATCAGCATGTCTTTTTGCGAAATTTCGTAAAAAAGCAGCTGTGTCACAGACAGGTTGATTTGGACATAAGAACGTATCTGACATTACCAGCTGTCAGCAAATCGTTTTGAGACGGCCTGGAGAAAAGATATCCTCAATTGTTTGCGGGCTGAATATCTGTAGCTTTTCAACAAGGCTCCATGTCTGAGTCTCGCAAGCCACTTCATAGGTAGCTTGTGTTCTGTCACTTGCGGAATCGCACTTTCTTCCTCAGAGAAACTCTTTTCCGTCGAGGAGATTTAGATTCTACACCCTCATGTCTGCCAGAAAAAATGCAACGAATTGGGTGTTCTGTTCCTGTTCGTTTCTGTCCAGAGTGGAATTGGCAAATGTCTGTAAGTTTGTCCTTGTTGTCCTCCGGATTGATTCACAGCAGCTCTCCTCTCCCACAGAACGCTGTCTATATCACACGGGGACACAAGCGCACAGCTTTAGTTTTTGGCTTGTTTCTCACAGGACATGCACATTGTATTTCAGAGCAAAACATTTTTGTTTCCCATGCTGTAGTTTATTTTCTTTTAGCTATATATTTGTCTAATGCTGGTCTAACAGACAAAGGGACTTCTATTTTTCTTCACATCACAAGCAAAACAGTTGCAGTAAACTTGAAGGCGTGATATTTGAAGCGGGATTAAAAGCAAAGCGACAGTCAAAGAAAGAAAGAATTGTGCTGTGAAGACGCAATGAACCAGTCAGGACACATCCTTTCCAAAGAAGCAGATCTAACACTTTTTGGTTCCGTGCAGAACGTTCATGGCAACATGACAAAAAGCATTTTAGACGGCAACACTTCTCTTCACGATACTGGCATGGAACAAAGTCCCACTTCGCCGAGAATGCCTCCTGTGCTGAAGGTTCCCATTGTGATGGCTGTCATCCTCAGTTTGGCGTACTTGGTCGTTTTCCTCCTTGCGGTGGTGAACAACAGCCTGGTTGTGTCCGTCATCTGTAGAAACCCGCAGATGCGAAACGTCACCAACTTCTTCCTCGCCAACTTAGCCGTCGCTGACATCACCGTGTCGTTTCTCGTTTTGCCGATCACACTTCTTTCCAATCTATTCACAGGTAAGAGGAAAAGTTTCAATTCTCTCACAAAACAGTTTTTCGTTGTGATAAAAACTACAACACCGTTTAATGGTTCACTTCATGTCTCTTTTATGCTGAAAGAAACGCTTTTTATGGATCTTGTGAGCTCAGCATCAAGTAAAATTGAAGCATCTCTGGAGCCCCGCACAAATAAAAAAAAAGCACGCAATATGGATCAGGACTAAAATTGGGGACCTCTGAACTCACAATCATCACTTTTTCCGCGATTTTATTGAGTTCTTTCTTGCTTGAATTCAACATATTGCTGTCTTATCGTTGAATCCAAAGAGCAATGGCGGTCCTTGTGACCTGATTGCCAGAGCTCAAGAACTTCCGCGCTCACTGGTAAGCAGCTGTGAATAGATTCGTCACAGCAAGGCCATGGTTCTGCAAATGAGAACTCAAAAAAAGATCTGCCGACTGGAAACCTGTTTAGTGACCAAATTGATTCTGCAGTCTGAAGTGTTTCAGTGACCCATGAGTGTCCCTGAAATGTGCCTTTGAGTGGGAATTATTTCCTTTCTACAAATAACATCTGTGCTAAAATAACATCCCATGGGTCTGCCCGTAAAAAGAAAAGTCTCGCCCTTATTCGTGATGAAACTGTTAAAAACAGAAGAACAGAAAGGGTCGATGTCCGCAAATGTGAGAAAGAACTGCAAACAATGCCTAATTTGGTCTGGGTTGTGCTATCCTCACGAAAGGGTCAAGCTATTGCTACATGTGCAAAAGTTTCGTTTTGTGAGCGAGCATGTATACACATCACTGGGGAGAACATCAAACGAGTAGGCCTCAAAATTCAGAGCAAGGTAGCCGAACTCCTCTTCTGTCCTCATCCTTGCTTCAACAACACCTTTCTGAATGGAAAAGGCCTGTAGAACTTTTAAAACCTGTGTGGTGTTTTTCACAGATGCGGCTCACGTATCAGCGCTACAGTCAACATGTAGGCAACGTGACATTCATCTTCATTGAAAACAGTTAATTAGCCAATGTAATTAATATGTCCTGGCTGAAGAAAGGAGAAACCGAAACCCCCATCATCTGGTGGCTTGACACTACAGTTGAGTCCCAGCATCGTCGTGTTACG
>JAAUYG010053109.1_pt1 | contig 11450 bp, 9 predicted proteins | sample 7278091 | NCBI WGS metagenome assembly JAAUYG01 (sample SAMN14350201, study PRJNA611818) | marine sediment metagenome | isolation source: surface marine sediment (0.6m) | place: French Polynesia: Moorea | collected 2018-08 | reverse complement strand
ATTACAGACCATCAAACAACCCCCTTCAACATCGGTCAATCAATTCAACTGGAGGGCTTTAAAGAGCATGAAGCCCAACCTTTGCTTCAAGGATTGACTGAGAAAGTGAGCAATCCTCAAACAGTGCTGAAAGAAGTTTTAGCTTGGACGAGTGGTCAGCCTTTTTTGACCCAAAAGCTCTGTCAACTCATTCGCAGTGCTTCATCTCCTATCCCTACCAACAGAGAAGCCGAATGGATTGAAAATTTGGTGCGAACTCGTATTATAGAAAATTGGGAATCACAGGATGAACCAGAGCATTTGAGAACCATCCGCGATCGCCTCTTTAAGAGCAAACAATCCGTTAGGCTACTAGAACTCTATCGACAAATTTTGCATCAAGGAGAGATTATTGCAGTTGATAGTTTAGAAGAAAGAGAATTGCTTTTGTCGGGGCTAATAGTCAAGGAACAGGGAACTTTGAGAGTCCAGAACCGTATTTATAAATCGATTTGTAATTTTTCATAAATGTGATCGCACCAAAAAGGAACAACAGATGCACATTAAAGAATTAAGTATTGAATTAGTATTAGCCGATAGTTTGTATGGCGAAGCCCAAACATTTATTACAACATTATAGTGCCATTATTGCTAGAATTCGCGATCGCCTGGCTATTTCTACTGGTTCTGCCTGTTCTTCTGGAGTTGCAGCACTCTCTCGTGTGTTAAGAGCGATGAACCTATCTGAAGAATTAGTCGAAGGCTCGTTGAGAATAGGTTTGGGCAAATTTACTACTGACAAAGAAATAGAACAATCCGTAGAAATAATTTCTGATGCTGTAAAAAAAATAGATCGCTTGATGTACAACAAATGCCGGGAGGCAGACTTGAACTGCCGACACGAGGATTTTCAGTCCTCAAAAGAATCCTGTAAAATCAGTATTTTTACAGATTGAAAAACATAATTACACCCAATTTACACCCAAAACCTATATTTGGTTGTAGGTTTTGCTTAAGTCATGTACCCATGACAACTATTTCTCTCTCAACAGTTTCTCTATATGTCATCTATATTGTGATTGAATTTTAATCCATGACTCTCACTACCCCAAAGTGAACAAATAATTCTAGGATAGCTTTTGATAGTTGCTTTTCAGCTATTAACAACAACTTTGTCTACCGATTTTCTACCAATAATTTGCTTGATTTAAAAAAGTATAGTTTTGATAAATGTGTTCTGAAACTTCACTATAGCAACTCATCGCTACGGTGCTATATTTATTGCAAAATTAACTTTCTCAAGCTCACAATAGTTATTATGGAGCAGTGGTTTAACATATTGATTAAAGTTGCCCAGCCAATTTTAACGACTTTGGCTTATACGGGCACTAATATTGTTTTAGATAATATTCAAAGTGAAGTTAAAAATCAGCAAAAGAGACATGCTAAACAGGCTTTAAATAGTTTTGGGCTCAAAAAAGAGAATCTTGCGATCGCCGAAAGAGTAGTTCAAAACACAAGTTTAGTCTGGGAATCGGATGGAATTGAAAACAATTCGGTAATATATTCAAACCAACCTGATGATAATTATTCATCAGTAACTGAGCGGGATTTCTTCGGACAATTAACCCAAAAAGCAGAAGAAACTGCTTTGAAATTGCCAGAAATCCATAAAAGTCTAGAATATTGGCCTCTCCGTTTACTACCCAGTCAATTAATTAATTCTCGTCACGACGATTGTCCAGTTGCATTAAAAATTTTAATAGCTCCTCCTCAAAAAAATTTACCAGAGTTTGAGTCTATTGGAATAGAAGTTCTAGAAATTGAACGAATATTGGCACAAAACTTACGAGAATTTCTCGGTCAAAATTATTCTCCCCAATGTTCCTTAAGACCTACAGAATTTTTAGGAGGAGCTTGGAATAACCATTTTCATGGCGAAGCTAGTATTAAAACTTTATTTGGAGTTTTACAAACCGAGCCGACTTTAATTTTAGAAACAGCAATTGAAAGTAGTTATATTATTTTTCGTTTAGGTTATTGGGGAGGTCAACAAAAGCAATATTGCTATGAAACTCTTTTAAAATTACCTTATCGCAGTCTTCTCGAAACATCGATCGCCACCAGAGCCTTAAGATGGAAAGAAACTAAAAATAAGCTTTTAGCATTGGGAAAATCTCCTGAAGAAGTAACAAAATTGGGAGGAGATAATGATATGAATCTGGCTATTCTCGAAGAAGTGGCCGAATTACAAGCAGCAGGGATTGCCACAGAAGAATTAAATTTCGCCTACCAAGTTAATCGTCAAGATTTTGCCTATGTCTGTCAATTCTTAAGTGTCTGCCAATGTCTTGTTACTGGTTGGGTTACAGATATTCACTATTTAATTGAAGATAATACTGCTCCTTATTTACCTGAATGGTTGCCACAGTTGTTAGGAGAATCTGAGGATAAATCTGAATTTTTACAGGCTATTATTCGTGCCAGTACTTCTATTTATCAAAAGGTATTGCAAGTATTAGTTCAAGAAAGACCTGACTTGATTCCCCAGTTGAGTTTAAAATTAGCTCACAGTCTAGTTCCATTAGATATTTTTCTGGCTAAAGAACAGATCGAGTATTCCTGGCAGCATTGGCTGCAACAGCATCAACTATCTTCAGCATCAGTAAGTGCGAGATTTGATTTAGATACAATTCAAACTACCATTACTGCAAAAGATTGGGAATATCTGGTCAATCTTCAAGCCTGCTTATCTTTGTTAGATGACCATTCTGGCATTGCACATATAAAAGAACAGATCGACTCTCTAGGCGATCGCCATTACCGTTCCTCTTCTCAAAAGGTCGAACATTTTGCCCTCGACTACACCGTTACCGAAATTTCTGGTCAAGTTTGCTGCTTATGGCTTGACTCAACTAACTGTAAACTAATCTGCAAAAGCGTGGATAAAACCCTCGATCTTTGGCAGCTAAAGCGAAGGCAAGTTCAATTGTCTCCTACCCGTCAACTGAAGGGATATTCTGGTAAAGCGATCGCTGTAACTTTCAGTCCTGAAGGAGATAGACTGGTCTGTAGCGACACAACCTCAAAAAGAAGCCACCTCAAAATTTGGCATCTACAAACAGGAAAACTGGAACATACTTTGTTCGGTCATAAACAGAGTATTAAATCCGTTGCTGTCAGTACTGGAGATCGTCCTTTCCTTGCCAGTGGTAGTCATAAAATTAAATTATGGGACTTACAAACGGGAGAATCTTGGCTTACTCTATTTGGACACAAAAAGTGGGTATATTCCCTAGCGATCGCTCCTGACAGTCAAAATTTAGTTAGTGGTAGTGAAGATAAGACCATAAGAATCTGGCATTTAGCAACAGGGGATTTAATACAAACTCTAACAGGACATCAAGCAGCAGTGAGAGTAATTGCGATCGCGCCTGACGGACGAACAATTGTCAGTGGTAGTGACGATCAAACTATTAAACTATGGGATATCAAGACAGGGAAATTATTACGTACCTTAACAGGACATACCGGAGGAATAAGTACTTTGGCGCTCGATCCTAATTGTCAGTATTTTGTTAGTGGCAGTGAGGATAAGACGATTAAAATTTGGCATTTGGAAAGTGGAGAACTGCGCCAAACTCTGATCGGACACGAACAAACTGTTAGGACTTTAGCAATTCATCCTCACGGACAAACAATTGTCAGTGGTAGCGATGATAAGACAATTAAATTTTGGCGGATTATTTAACTTTATTTCAGAGTTCGGAATAACTATAAAGCTTAATAGAGCTAAAAGAGTCGCTTCTTAGCCATTATATTTTTAGTCGTTCGGTGCAGTGCCTTGTTAGGCATTTCAAATATTTCATCTAAATCGAAAAGCATTGATTCTTTCATTGCCCCATTGTTGGAATAAATATTTATGCTTTCTGCTAAATATTTTGCTAACTCGACAGGAACAGCATTGCCAATCATTTGTTCTAAATTTGTTTTTGTGCCATGAAATTTGAATGTTTTTGGAAAAGTTTGTATGTAACTTCGTTCAATCGTAGTTAATGGACGTATCTCACTAAGGTTTACCCCTTCAGGATCGCATTTATTAAGTTTGTATCCAGACGGAATAGGACGATTGACTCCTCTCACTGTTGGGCTAGGTTCATCAATTGAGAAAACTCCACGTCTGTTATAATTCCTGGGATGTCTGTAATAAAAATCAATACCCAATGAATCGCCAAGATATTCTCTGATGGTCATTGGTTTATCTGATAATCTTGCGCTCAATATTCCATTTAATTGATTGTGTTTATCTCCAAGATGACCAACAAGAAAAAATCTTGTTCTTGCTTGAGGTACGCCACAATAAGACGCATCCAATATGACAGATGATAAACCATATCCCTCCTCAATAAATTGGAACACAATATCTTGCAAGATATGGCTTTTTTTAATTTGTTCTACATTTTCCATTACAAACCATTTTGGTTTTATTGCACAAACAATATTGGCAAAATGATATGTAATATCAGCACGACCTAATGAAATATCGCGCTTTCCTGCACTGGAAAAATCTTGACAAGGAGGTCCACCCATAATGAGTTCGGGATTATGGAAACTAATGTCTTCAACGGCTTTAGCTTCATTAGTTAAATCAAGTTTTTTAATTGAGTGAGAAAAATTTTCTTGATAAACATCTATAGCTGGTTGCCAGTTATCGTAAGCTGCAACCACAATAAATCCTGCTTTTTCAAAACCTAAAGACAAGCCACCACAACCAGAGAAAAGATCGACGCACTTTATCATTGAAAAAGCTCTGGTGAATTATAAATAATGGCATCAAATCTACGCTCTGGACTAAGCATATTTTGACCACCACCAAGAATAATATTTTTAATTTCAGACTTAGATATGGCTGGAGTTTCAAGTCTAGGACATGACATATATCGATTGGTCACATTTCCAGCAGAAGCAAATGCTTTATCATTCTTGGTGTTGTAAGAAAGATTGTCTATAATTTCTTCGTGATTAAATTTTTTATATTGGCTAATATCAGCCAACATTTTAAACAACCATATTGCTGTTCTAGTTTGTCGTGTTATTTTGGTAGCATTCGAGTCTCTGTTAGCAATTTTTGAAATAAAATTACTAAATCCCGCATCACTCCACACAAAAACATCCAAGCATTGTTCCACAAGTTTCGGTGATTTACCTTGAGTTTTCCAGATTGGTTGAAGTAAAAATGCACTTTGATTGTTTTCAAGAGCTAGAGAAATAGCCTCTATTGAATCAATTATTCTTTCAACATTAAGCAATACTTGACTTGCATCACTCCAGTCATAAATTTCAATTTTAGGGATACAATCCTCTAGTTGTGATTGTAGATTTGAAGCGATGCTACAAGCTAAGTAGACGATTTTATCTGGACGGACTACTATTTCGCTGCCATAAGAACTATCACTAAGCTCGCAAGTTGTATTGTCGGGTAATGCTGTTTTTTCAACTTAAATTCTTCCTTCCAAAAAATTTGCCTAATTAAACATTATAAGGAAACTTTCTAGATACCCGCCCTGTATGGAACGAATTTAGAGAATTATGATCTATATTTACCCTATGTTAGAGAAGCTAGCAGGGGAGTTTTATTATTATCTGCGATCGCTCTTCAACTTTTGCAAATAAACAATAATTGATAGCTGCGATCGCTCCTGATGGTCAAATAATTATTCAGTGGAAACGACGATAGATAAATAGATTAAATAAATTTTGGCGGATTATTGTAAGTTGAGTTCGGAGTTCTGAGTTAACGATTGAGTTAACCCACCGCAGACAACGTCTGCTTATCAGCAGATAGCTTTTATCTGCTCGGGTTCAGCGATTTGTTATGCGGCTGATGAGGTCGTCTAAGAGGTTTTGAAATAATTTTCCTACCACTTGCTGTTTGTCGTCGCCGTAAGTCATCACAAATCGCCTTCAAATCATAATTGAAAGCTTTTGCGTGTTCCTCTCGAATTCTATAGATTTCCTCTAAAATTTCATCTTTCCACATTTTTAATATCCCATCAATTCATAGGGTGTACAAATTGTTGGCAGCTCATACCCAGCATCAAAACTGATTTGAGACAGCTTTTTCTGAATTTGAGCGTTGGCAATATGTTTACAGTTCCAAGTTAGCAAATAATCTAAGCCATAGACTGTCGCTACTGCAATATGAATAGCATCATCGGCAGCTTTGGGCGGAAGATTGCTTTTCGTGAGAAACTGCATCGCTAAATCTTGAACTGCTTCATCAACTTCAAGCAGCGGAAAGTCATCTAGTATCTCAAGCCGTCTGCTGGCTATTTCTGCATCACCCCGTGCTGCCTCGTCTAAAACCGTTTGTGAAATGTAGAGATCGAAATGAGTCCGACGAGTATCCCACCATTCTCGCGTAGCCTCTACATTTGCCATCAAAATAAGATTATTGCTCGTTATTGCGGTTAAGTAGCCAATGATACTAGTCTCTATGTAGACAGTCTCGCTCATACTAAGGTTGGACAGTTGACCTTTCTATTTTACAGCGATCGCCTGCTTAACCGAGGGGTTGCTATAGTAGAAATCTACCAGAAGAATTTTGTTCTTCCACTGTTGAAGCTTTCAGAGGAAGTTATTCTTATCTGCGATCGCCATCGCTTAAAAACCTTTTAAATCAAAATGATAATTGCGATCGCGCCTGACGGTCAAACAATTATCAGTGGTAGCGATGATAAGACAATTAAATTTTGGCGGATTATTTAGTTGTCTTAAGTAGCTCGATACAAATAAAATTCTCTATATTTATTAGGTATTTACCAAGTAGTGACAAATACTGTTAGATCAGGGATGATATCATCCTGACAAAATAACCACAGAGCCAGAAAAAATCTATCCCGCTATCATGAAGAAAAGAAGCTTGTCACTGAGATATTTGTTGATAATTCCCTTTTTAATACAAGTATTTGGTGCGGTGGGATTAGTCGGGTATCTTTCTTTTAGGAATGGGCAGAAATCAGTAGCCAATCTAGCGGAGCAGTTGATGCTAGAAGTTGAAAATAATATTTCTGAGCGTCTCAAAACCTACTTCGCAACTCCTCATATAGTTAATCAATTGAATCAAGATGCTATCGATCTAGGGCAGTTAGACTTAAAAAATCTCCAAACAATGGAACAACATTTTTGGCGACAAAGCCAAATTTTTGAGCTGGTCAGTTACATTCAATTTGGGAGTGTTCGAGGAGAATTCGTCGGTTTAGCCGTCAATGATGATGGAACATTTAGGTATCAAGTAACAGAATTCACTGGAGCTTTGCAAACCTATGCTATAGATGAGCAGGGCAATCGAGGAGAGTTTTTAGAAACTTCGCCTAATTTTGATTCTCGCCAAAGACCTTGGTACATTGTCCCTGAACAAGCAGATCGACCAGCTTGGACAGAGATTTATCCTTGGGTAAATCCTCCAACCTTAGCAATTACCCTCGGACAACCATATTACGATCGCACAGGAAAATTTCAAGGAATACTAGCGACAGATTTAACCCTTGCCCAGATTAGTGACTTTCTGAACAGTTTGAAAATTGGCGAGTCTGGTCAAACTTTTATCCTTGAGCCTTCGGGGTTGTTAGTTGCTACTTCAGTGAACGAGTTACCGTTTACACTCGATGACAAGACTCCACAACGCCTTGATGCCGCTGATAGTCAAGATTCTTTAACCCGTGCCACTGTTAGCTATTTGAAAGATAATTTTGGCGATCTAACTAAAATTGAAACCCAAAAAACCCTGCGTTTTAAAGTTGAAGGAGAGCGATATTTTCTGCAAGTTAATCCTTTACGAGACGAGCATGGCTTAAATTGGTTGGGGGTAATCATTATTCCCGAATCGGACTTTATGGCTCAGATTAATGCCAACACTCGTATTACTTTCTTACTTTGTTTAAGTGCTTTAGGATTAGCTACGATTTCAGGCATTTATACTTCTCGTTGGATTATTCAACCTATCGAAAAATTAATTAAAGCCAGTCAAGCAATTGCTTCAGGAAACCTGGCTCAAACTGTTGATAGCACCAGAGTTAAAGAACTTGGCGGGTTGACTAATTCCTTTAACCAAATGGCAAAACAATTACAGGTTTCTTTTACGACATTGGAGAAAGTTAATGAAGATTTAGAAGCGGAAATCAGCGATCGCAAACAGATAGAAGAGCAGTTAAGACATAATACATTACACGATGCTCTAACCAATTTTCCCAATCGGACTTTTTTGATGGAACGCTTAGAGAAAGCCTTGAGGAGAGTGGAAAGAGAAGAAAACTATATATTTGCAGTTCTCTTTATTGACCTAGATCGCTTTAAAGTCATCAATGACAGCCTTGGTCATCAGGTGGGAGATCGACTGTTGATTGCCATTACCCATAAATTTGCCAGCATTGTTCGCGCCTCAGATACTGTTGCACGATTGGGAGGAGATGAATTCGTCATCCTTCTAGAACCGATCAAAAACATCAGTAATGCAATCCGTATTGCTGAACGGATTAATGAAGAATTACAATACCCCATAGAGCTAGAAAATCATCAGGTGTTGACCAGTGCTAGCATAGGCATAACCTCAAGTTCGGTCAATTATCATCAAGGGTCAGACTTACTGCGAGATGCTGATATTGCGATGTATCGTGCCAAAACCAAAGGAAAAGCTCGGTACGAACTGTTTGACCAAGAGATGTATGACCAAGCTATAAAAAGACTTCAATTAGAACACGATCTTTACAATGCTTTAGAAAATCAGGAATTTCAAGTATATTATCAGGCGATTGTCTGTTTAGAAACGGAAAAGATAATAGGGTTTGAGGCACTAATTCGTTGGCAACATCCCCAGCAGGGTTGGATTTCTCCTAACGAGTTTTTACCAATTGCGGAAGAAACAGGATTAATCTTGCCTATTGGAGAATGGATTTTACACTCAGCTTGTCAACAACTGGCTCAGTGGCAAACTCAATTTTCGATGGCTAGGGGTTTGAAAATTAGTGTCAATCTTTCAGTTAAACAGTTGAAAGATCCTAGTTTTCTGGAAAAAATTGATGGAATTTTGACTCAAACCAGTTTAGAGGGCAAGAGTTTACAATTAGAAATCACAGAAAGTATGCTGATGGAGAACTTAGACGAACTAAGCGATATCTTGTGGCAACTTAAAGCACGAGAAATTGATTTAAGTATTGATGACTTTGGGACAGGCTATTCTAGCCTAAGTTATTTGCATCGTTTACCGATCGATAACTTAAAAATCGATCGCTCCTTTATTAGTTCTATGGGACAGCAAAGGGATAGTCGAGATATTGTTCAAACAATCGTCAACTTGGCTCGGCAATTAGGTATGACCACGATCGCCGAAGGAATTGAATCGGATGAGCAGCTCAATCAATTGAAAGTTTTGCAGTGTGGTAAAGCTCAAGGATTCTTGTTGTCGAAACCGCTACCTACAAATGTAGTAGAAAAGCTGCTGAGCTAACCAACAGCAGAGAGAAGAAGAATTCTGGTTCTCCACGGTTGAAGCTTGCTGAGATATCTTATATCATTTCAGTTTTTAGCTAAGGTGATTTCTGGCAAAGAAATTACCAGTAAAGTTAGTCGAAGATTATTGTGAGAGATATTTATTGTTGCCCGCTCCCAGTACGCACATCACCCCATCTTGTCCTGCTACTGCTTTTTCCACTGCGGAAAGATCCATCACATCGCCTCGAACAATATTGAGATTGGGATGCTCGATCGCTAGCTTGGCGGGATTGCGGGCAAATGCTGTTACGCTATGTCCCTGTTCTAATGCTTGTTTGACAAATTGGCGACCAATACTTCCTGTAGAACCAAAAATTACTAATTTCATAGCCTAATATTTCTCCTAAACAATTTACATTTTTAGTTTAGGGAAGCGATCTCGTCTCAACTATCAAATTCCTGTGGCACTGTCACAATCTTGCGGTGAGTTTTTGAGATATTTTCAGAATTGTCTTTAAATTACGAGATATTCTCTGATTTATTGTCATTAACAGGACGCAAAAGAATCAGAAAAACAATATAGTGCGTAACCAGAAGCGCAGGAACGATAACAGAAGGAATCCAAAAGGTAGCACCCATGCCGTCCCAAGCATCATGGATAATACCGAGGAAGACTGCATTAAATAGATCGAGAGTACCTTCAATATTAAACAACCATACAATCAGTATTGCTGGTGTCCAATGCAGTCGGATAAATGCCAGTGCCAATAATGCTAATAGCGATGCTATTAAATCTCCAAACGCAGCAGGTACTGCAAATGCAGTTGGCAATTCATATTTAACCGCACCAATAGCCAGAAACATTAAACCAATATGGCGAAATGAATGGAGCAATAGCAAAGGCTGAAGTGCTTGTTCTCTTGTCATTCGCTTAAGAGCAGGAATGACGTACCATTGGGCAATTAACATAAAAGCTAAAGTGGAAAGAAATAAATTGACGGGTTGAATATAATTGCTCATAACTTTAAATTCTCCTCATTGTGTGAATCAAACTGGAAAGAGAGTTAATTCCTCAGTTATTAAAGGAGCTAAATTCTCTATCTAACTTTGTAAATTGAGAGTGCTTTCCGTCCTTCCAGCCAAAGGCATTATCAACATTGTGCGTTGCCTTCCAAGGAGCGTAATCTAAACTAAATTTTGGCTCGCGCAGCAATACATGAGATTGATTTTTTTCGTAAAGCTCTAAATCGGGAGTGGAAGTTATCAGAATCTTGCCAAAATTAGCGATCGCTCTTAATTTATTAGCCAAAGTTGGTTTAGTTACTGGATTATCGATCGCATAGTGACTGATGGTAGTTTCAAAATCCTCTGGTTCTTGTCCCCCAACTTCTAGCACTGCGTTGTTGGGTGCGCCTACCTCAAACCCACCACGTCGGTATTCTTCCAGATAGTAACGAAGCTGGCTTTGCAATCTTGCTTCGATTCCCATCGATTTTGTGGCTTTGAAAAACATTTCATTGGAGATATTTTGATAGCGAACGGGACGATTTAACACCCGTGCGAAACTATCGGCTATTTCATAGGGGTTGAGTATCTTTGCTCCAGTTGGTCGATAGGTTTTACCAATATGAGATGCGGGATCGGTCAATGCAGCAACTACTACCCTGGCAATATCTTTATTCGATACTGGTGCTGTCCGCCCTTCTCCTAAAGGCATGGGAAAGATTCCCAGTTGGGAAATCGGTTCTAACAAAGCCATATAGTTATCGGCAAACCAACCTGGGTTAACTAAAACTAAATCTACTCCAGGCATCCAACTAAGTATTTGTTCGGTCAGATAACTCTCACGAGTGGCGACAGAAGGATGTTGGGGTTGAGCTAACCACTGGGTAATACCCACTACTACTTCTAATTTGGCTTCAGCAGCAGCGATTGGCTTTGCCAGTGCGCGGAGCGCAATCGCAAATGCCATTGATTTGTAT
>JAAUYG010103563.1_pt1 | contig 11451 bp, 8 predicted proteins | sample 7278091 | NCBI WGS metagenome assembly JAAUYG01 (sample SAMN14350201, study PRJNA611818) | marine sediment metagenome | isolation source: surface marine sediment (0.6m) | place: French Polynesia: Moorea | collected 2018-08 | reverse complement strand
ATTTGGCATTAATTCATTCAGTGGTATCCGAGAAAACGATGTCTACGGACGACGACGGACGCCCGCGTGACGACAGTAGCTCTGCTGTGCAGTAGCACAAAGCAGAGCTAAAGATTGTAATGATGTACTAAGGAAGAATTTTGCTAACATTCAGAATTTTTGCTCCATGTACATCTGTAGAAGGCAGACCCGTCTTTTATGAGACGGGTTACCTAGATTACCCGTGGGGCCTCCCTGGGGAGTTGAGCAGGTGACAGATTGAACAGGTCTGCCAGGGGTGATAATATGTAAAGCGCTTTGAGCTAGCTTCGGCAAGGAAAAGCGCTATATAAGAACTACATATTATTATTATTATTAGAATTGGAGCATTAAAACCAGCAAAATGTGTTTGAAGTGGTGTAACAAGAAACAAGACATTCTGTACTTTATTATATAGCGTGAGATTTCATATTTTATTATATAGCATGAGATAAGACTATAAACTAACTAGTTGTAACAGGTTTTTGTATGAAGAAAAAAGATGAGAATTTTATGAGATTAACAACAAAAAAAAAAAAAACATTGGTATAAATTTTCGGCATTGAAGGCAAAAAGGTAAATGCTACATGTTCTTTTGAAAAAAAGTACAAAAAGTACAAAAGTACAAAATGTAAGCAACGTTGAATGAGTGTCAAGCACTCTAAAATGGTGTTTTGAATACATGGAAATGTGATTGAATTCTTTATCAATAAATTTATCATGATGTAACAATACTGTCACTGGCCAGAGCTGCCCAACTGTCTCTCAGTCTCAGGTGCCAATAAAGATTCAGTTCTATTGTAGTACTTAGCAGCTGTCTGATCTGCATGTTAGATAATACACAAAGCTGGAAGACCCACGGGCCATTGTACTAGTACTATATCCTACTTCCTACATATGTAAATACATGTAGTACTAGTCCATGGGAAGTCCTGGCTCCCGTGTAAAGCAGAGTTCACACTTTTTGATGGGCACATGACACGGCTCACTAGCCGTGGACGCAACTTTTGTTTTACCTCACCGGAGAATATGTTAGTACATTTTAATCAGGAATTCAGGGCTAAAACTTGCCACATCCATCAGCAAATGGCAATAGACACTGATAGACACCGATATATCTAACTGCAAGCGAGCCCAACTCAGTGAGGTATTTTGGCTACGCTGCACACACTGACACAGTGCACACCTGCACATAGCAAGCAATGTCATCATGCCAGGTCATCTGGTCAAGTCAGAATGTGTGATAAACTTGAAACACGGCTTGCAAATGCTTGAGGAGCGAGGTTTTCCGGCTAGCTCCAACAGCTGCACACACAACTCAACCGTTGCATGCACGCACAAAGTTAAAAGTAAACACAGGTACACGGCACATGGGCAGTGGCAAACAAAGTTATGGGAGGGAGCTGGCTGTCGTAGTTATTTCAGACAATCGGGTGTGCTTCAAATTCAAAGAATTTGCTCGAATGTTCCTCATTTACCGAGGTCATAACATCGTGAAGAAATCGGAAAGGCGGCTTTCCCAGTAACTTCTCTGTGAATGGCGGTCTTTTGATAATTTTCCCAAGGGTGTCTTGTGTTTTCTTTATGATTTTGGGGTCAACCTTTTCTGAACCCTTCTCGCCCATTTTTGTCTGTGCTGTACCAGCAAATTATGAATTATCCTAAGCAAGATCTATCGCAATAATTACAAAAACACAGACGATAACGTTAGAACATTCACAACACACACGGAATTTCTATCCCAAGATACACCGCTCGCACATGCGCACAAAGTGACAGGTTGTATAAGCTTCCGTTTCCAGGGGCAACCTAGGCCTACCGTATTTCAATGAAAAAAAGTTTCGCGCATATATATAAATTTTTAAATAAATAAATAATAAACAGTAAATAATGTATTTTAATAACAAATACACAAAATATATTAAAATTAATGATCAATAAAAATAATAAATTAATAATAATAAATAAATAAATAAATAAATAAATAAATAAATAAATAAATGAGTCACTCATCCATAAATATATAAATAAATAAATATATCAATAAATAAATAGCCCAACATCCGGTCACGAGTCCCCTGAACCATAGCCAATCAATTGCTGAACCTTCAGTTTCAAATTAAAATCGGCAAATCTGGATGACCAGAATATCCCATCTACCTAATTCGGGGAGGAGGGGGGGGGGGTGAGGCCTCACTAGCAAGGGACAAATTATGGTTTGACATGTCCTGCTGAGAAGACATAATTTTGTGGGAATTTATCACCTAAAATCAGTGTCAAGCGGTATTTCTTACACCAAATGCCAAGCAGTATCATCCGTCTGGTCCGGGCGTCTGGTGCAAACTGCTTCCTCGCTCGGGGAAAAAAGCAGAGTCCAGAGGAAAGAAGGTACAGCATAAGTGTGCTGCTCCTGCTCAGCAGATATATCCCTGATACCCGGCGGACAGCAAGAACCATCCCCATGTTGGAGCACAAAAGAACGGTGCGCAAAGGACAACAAGCAAAATTTGAGACCAAAGGCAGCTAGAAAAAAAAAACATACATGAGTCCCAGGACAAGAGTCAGAGGAGCAGAGCGACACTAACTCTCCCTCCTACTGGAGCCCCAGTAACAACCCCCATGCCGCACAGACACATAACTACCCCAAAACCAGAACCCCAATCCCTATATACCGGTAAAAGGCAATTAAGGGACACACAAGAAACGGAGGTGAAATAGTGTTTCAGCTGTGGGTTTGGGCAAAAGTGCATGTGTCCGTCCATACAGCCACATGACAGATTTCCGAGGTCAGTACTCTGACTATTTTGGCCCACGATGCTGCCTTACCCCATGGTATCTTGTGAGAGTTTCATGAGACCGGAGATTATCCAATGCTTCGATACAGGGTGACGGTCCCCTTTCCCAATAGAGAAACAAATAAGGACCTGTTCCGCCCATGTGAAGAAGCGGTGTGATTAAGATAACTACACAAAGCACAGACTGAACACACTAAGTGGAGACCCCACCCCAGAGGGCTAGAAGACTTTGGATAAACAGCAGTAAGCTCAAGCTTAAGGTCAAAGGAAATTGCCACGATGTGGACGTCTTAGGCAGGAATGCTGGGTTAGGTGCCAGACAGAAAGACCGTGGGTTCTGAATAAGAAAAGGGATATTGATGCAAAGTGCTTAGATCTCAGAATCCATATGAATGGAGGTAACAGCTAAAAGGAAGAGAGCTTTAAGCATCATATCCTTGGGTAGAGCATGATGCAGAGGCTTGAGCAGCTTTTCAGTGAGAGCTACCAGAACTACCCGCAAATCCCACAAGGGTTAAGAGGTCATCGAAGTGGATGTTGAGATCTGTCACCCACTTAAGCCACCATATGGATATGACGGTTCGCTGGCACTCCATCAACCTTCTTCATGCTTGAACTAAGGGCGGAAACATGGTTAAGAATTAAGGAGTGTTTAAGGTGGACATGCTGCAAATGCTGAAGACAGCTCACCACCATTCTGATAGAAGGGTGAAGGGGATTCTTCTACCATCGAGAACACCAGCCATAATAAGACCACCACTTGGTGTGGTACAGATTATGTGTCGATGGTCTATGAATTGCACAATGCACATATGGTGGTAGCAGCCTCTCTTGAACTCCCTCACCTGTGGAGAGATTATCCACCCAAGAGTCTCCAAGCGGTTACGCAGAGGTCCCGGAGATCAGGCTACACCAACCCATCTGGCCTGAGGAGAAGACCATCACACTCTGGCCATGGTAGCAACACTGTAGGTCCACAAGGAGCTGCAGGACCAGGGGAAACCATCATCTTCGCGTCTACCACAGTAGAATCACAATGGCCAGCTGCAGCCTCCTCCTGAATCACCTTGTGAAGAGCAAGGGGCAGGAGGGGCAAAGGGGGTACTTCCTTCATGTAAGACATCACCACAGAACTCGCTACTATATATATGGTGTATGAGTATTACTCACATGTATAAGGCACGTGCACATGCCAGAAAGAGGATATCATTTGTGACCAGTATGATCAAGCCTGTAGACATAAAGGCTGCTGGCTCATCACTGGCATCGTTCAGGGATTGTTGACTCAACATCAGGGCCTCTAATAGGGAGGCCACTGTATGAAAGAAATACATGCCGCATAACCACTACACCTAAAAATAGATAAAACTTTGAACAGAAGGCCGTTGACAGAAACCCAACACTGCCTGGACCTTGTTGGGGCCTAAAATGTGCACCACAGTCAGAGACATCCTCGACCTCATACACAACTGAATAATGCTCCGGACCTTAAAGCCCAGGGCCTGGATCCTCTGCCCTGTTCAGATAGTGCTTCACTGTGGTGCTATCTGTCTGAACCAGGACATGAATGCCACCCAGTCACATCTGGAATCTTTTAAAGGCAAGGAAAAGTCTGGATAAAAGGCAAAGGCCAGTCCAAAGAGCCCTGTCAGGGCCACCGCTACAAGTATGAAATAGAACTTCATCATAAATGTTGTTCAGTGTGGGAGACAGGAAGGGAGAGTACTAACATAAAAATACTTCCCAACAGACATCCCAGGCAGGACAGCAAAGGTGCCCAAGGGAATATATCCGAATGAGGAAAATCCAAGCTCCGCCTTAAAGAACTGCAATGAAGTCCGTATAGACGTCACATACAGAAAACATGTCTGCACAGCAGGAGCAAAATTTGAAACCGAGGGACTGGCAATTGATTTCCTATTGTTATCCGGCTTCACCCGACCAGTTTTCAGTGGGGAGGCACCCACATACGGTGGCTCAATGAAGCCAGGCAGTTTTACTTTGTGTCATTAGGCACCCTTTTTGGGTCCCAGTGGAGGCCTATTCAGGGGACTAATGACTGGGGGTTGAGTCATTTCAATTGTAGGACCGCTAGTTGTCCGTTGGCTGGAGCCAATTGCACAAGAATTACGAAATGACACTTTTGGATGAGATTTAGTAAATGAGGCGTTGTATTTGCACAGTATAAATTGGTGAAAATTTTGAACTCATGCTTCTTTATTTATTTATTTACTGGCTTTTACTTTTTACACATAGTTATAAGGCTAGTAATAAGGCCACTTGGCATGGTGGAAAAAAAGATGCCCACCCAGGGAAACTGCATTGCTTGATTATCGAACTGAATCTTCTGTGGCATTAAAGTACATATTTAAAAGTTAAATATGTCAGTGACTTTTGTATTTTGTCTTGCAAGCTCACTCAATTACAAGATCAAATCTAGCTAGATGCTCCTGGTATCTTAATATGTATGGCAGATTCCATTAATCAGTGTTGAACAGCTATCTCCAATACTAGCTCGATCATTTCTGAGATACAATGAGCAGATGAAACTTCAGTGATGTTTAAACTTGACCTTTCAGTGGTATGGTTTGTAATATAACATTTCTCAAGTTCCTTATATTAATCTTTGAATTAGAAGCTTGCTGAAAGGCGCTTGGATCAAAACTGGTAGGAAGTCAAATATGGGTAATCTTACTGCACATTTATATCTGACCTTGAATTACCTTCAAGGCCAAAGTCATGGTTACTCGGGTTTCCAGGGTTTATACGTCATAAAGGAGCTAATGGTACAGTTGAACTTCCCATGATTTCCTATTAATGTTTAACAGTAATGTATGGCCACATTGCAAGCTCCTTTGCACCTGTTAGAAGACATAAGCTTTCAAAATTTTCCTAAAAACCTGACTTGTCAAATCTAATTGTGCAGTTCAGCTCCACATAATGGCTTCCTATTAGTGTCTAATAGTAACAATACATGTATCTGGTATGGTTCATCTGTTATAGCCGCTTCAAATTTTCCCCTATCTTACCACGAACCCAAAATTCTGACACCCCCCCCCCCCCCTTCCCATCCAATCTAAACATTTGTTTCCTGGGGGAATTTTTGTCAAATCAAAGCATTTCTCCCTTGATGACCCACAGAAGGAAGGAGAGGGAATGTCCACCTAAAAGACAGCACTGCTCCAGTTATCTTCTTGCTCAGGTACGCATATGGTCACAGCAACGAAGGTAAAAGTGAGGAACCAAATAACACAAAGCTTGAAAACAGGTAAATATATAATGTACACTTGTAGTAATTTCACTTTGATGAATGAACATCTTTTTGACAGAGCAAAGACAATACTTTCAAATATGCAAATCCCATTTATTTCTTGCATCAGTTAATTCAGTAGGACAGTGCAATGTCAAAATAAATGCAAAACTATCATTATATAAATATGAATGCAGAAACGGCCTCGGCACTGCCAGGTAGTCATGCAAAGCTTTATGAAAAATCCAATTTTGCCACATCTGTCTCAGGAGTTATTAATTTATTGATGCCGACTGCATTTTAGTTCTCTCCAAGATCTTCGGCAATCACTGGGCTTCTTTAGGGGTGGCAACATGAGACCTCCAGCATTTTGTCCAGACCGAGCGGATGCACCCCCATCCCTTTAGTGCCACACTGGAGCAGTTTATCACATTTGGCTGGAGGTCACCACGCCTGAGAAAGGCCATGATGGCCAAAAGCTCAGCAATAGTAAATACATGTTTACATTGTATCTCATATTGTCAATATGACTGAGAGCAGAAACAATATCTATGCTTGCCACACATGGTTTTTGAACAATGGTATTTCTGTATGTTCATGTGTCATTTTATCATTTCATTAGCCTTCGGGACCTCCAATATTAAAAGCTACTGAACATTCTGAACTGAATTAAAAGTTTGATGAATTTTACGTTGCAGGCATTATCTTACCACAGGCACAGTGAATAGAAGATTTTTTTTTTAAAGTTTTGTTCATACAGAAAAAAACCTGTCTTGAAGACAGCCTCATTGCAATAAGAAACATGGTCTTAGAGGTGGTCTTTGCGGACATGCAGGTTCCTTTACATTGAAATATTGGATCTTTTGCCAGTTTTGCCAAAGGCTAGTGGCCCTTTAACATGTTCAACATGATAATGATGGTAGTGTCACAAGGCAGTGGTCTCTGGAGAAAGGCTGTACTAAACTATCAAAGTGAGAAGTTTGAAAACAATGCTCCAGCAAGTTACTACATGTAGTAAGTTACAGTAATATTGACAAAATATCAGTCATGTTCATACAGACTGCATGATGCTAAAAGCATGTTAATTGTCCTTAAAGTATCAGAAAAGCAGCCCTTAGCAACAAACCTAGCCTGATCTGTTCTTATTGTATCCAGTCTAGTGCACTTTCTTAAACTAATGAAGACCTAGTGCAGTGAAATTACAACAGAAAATATTTACACGTATGTTTTACCAGTAGCCCATCACAGCTAAAAATAAATCTACCTAAATCATGTAAACAGCATACAAACCAGACTGTACAAATATGACTAATGTACAAGTTAACTAAATCCGAGATATGACTAAGTTACAAGTTAGTTAAATCCAAGGATGAGATGCATGAAATATTATACATGTTATATATACACCAAGTGGTTATTACCAGTAACATACGCAATGCATATAAGATATCCACGGTACAAGCGGGCAGGCGAGGATGTATAAGCTGCATACTATAACTTCCTGTATTTAACACACATACCATTTATCATGTTTATCACATTCTGACGAATCATGAGATGAGAAACGAGCACAACATGTACAATGATGTACAAAAACAATTGTTTACAGACTGTATTCCTCGCAAACACCACACATGCTACACATCCCAACCTAAACAAAGATAACCATATTCTTTCACATGTTTCATGGTTTGGCTTTGAACATGTTGAACCTTAACAACAATATGGCAGGTACCATTCACCGTAAATTATTTTTACAGGCTTTCAGTTCGCATACCAGTACTCCTCCTTTCTACTCATTCTTTGGCAATTCACTTCCAGACAGAATCAGTAACTACCGGCATACAACTTACCAGTATGATTCCCCTTAACCCCGTTAACATACATGTATATGCTATATCTCACTATATATTAAGTTTATGTATGTACTATAATCATCTGTGGCATGTGTCAACACCAAAGTAGTCGCTCGTGTTTATTCTCGAGTCCTAAAGGTGGAAATCCTAGATGAGTAGGATCAATAATGGCAATACATAAAGAGCACTGGGTGTGAAACCATGTGCTTATGGTATTCTCAACAAATCATGTATATGCTACTGATCACCAAAGGCTCAAAAATAAAAATATATTTTTGAGCTCATATTTCATGTTGACAGACATAAGAGACATTGTCGGGTGATAGGTGGGGCAGGACCATTGGCAAGGACACGAAGAACACAAAGAAAGCAGAATATGCATATACTAGTATCATGTATATCCCATCAAAGACAGAATGCATAAAAAGAGACCAAGAAAGGTTCAGTAATAAGTACTAGTGCATGATGTAGTCAAGTACAAGGTTATCCTCACATCAGACACCTGAAGAATACCTAATAGTACATGTACATGCAATGCTGCATGGTATGTTTTCTTCCAGAACAACAACATGCACAGCGAACTGCGTCACAGATTCCATGGGGTTAGTAAGGGTGAAAAGTTCAATTTAATAATCACCAATCAATTACGAGAACACCTGCCTTGAAAGACCACCCCAAATGCCATAAAAGTTTTCTCTCAAGACCGGTGGTCTCTGGTGACCAGATCAGTTATGTTGACTTGTAGGTCTTTCTGCCATAAACATGGTCTTTCAAGACAGGTGGTCTCGCATGGCAATGGTATCTCAAGACAGGTTTCACTGTATTAACAATATAACATTCACACAACTGAGAATGAACTGACTTGCACTTTCTATATGTAAACTACACAACTCATAAAACAAATATACTTCATACAATGTACTATATAATATGCTATATACACAAACAAAACGTTTACACTGCCAATTGCCAGAAGAAATTTGCAGACTACGTTTAATTTTTTTGTACATCACTCAGCAAATACCCACAAATGGGTTCTGTCTATTTGAAATGCAAATAGGTTCCAAGTAACCATGATAACCTCACTAACCTGAAAGGAACCTATCTCGGTTCCAACCCCTCAGAAACAGCATTGCACTTCAATGCTGTTTCAAAGGGTTTGGAACCCAAATGTACATTCCTTTCACGTGTCTCCTGGAACCTATTCGTGTTTCAAATAGATGCGACTCATTCGTGTGTATTCCTCGACTGTAAATTCAGCCACTAAAATTGTAGTGTTCACACATTTAGCATGTTTAGGCTGCTTCAGTCCATACCAGTACCTTTGCCATGAATGGTTTGTGCAAGAGATATGTATGGAAATGCCTACCAAGCACAGAAACACACAATGTACTAGTATATCCCCAGCCGACGACCCAGTCTCCTGCACAGGGGAAATGCTTAATCTAGCACAATAACATCATTGTCAGTACACTCTGCCTGAGGTTCCTTCTTGACCGATTTCAGTGGTTTGATTTCTGGTTTGGTCTCTGAAGGATCTTCCATTTCGTACACTTTCACATGACCTTTCATTCCACCAATGGCAAGGAACCGTCCATCTTGGCTATAGGTTAAAACCTTGGGCCGAAGCGTTGCACCATCGGTTGGTGGCAGGAGGTTCTGTACATACACACTGCCTGCTGTAAAGGCCTCTACTGAGTCTATCGAATTGTCCACAACAAGGAGATCTCCGGCAGGTGTTGAACAGATACCATGTGGTCGCAAAACCTCATTGCCACCAGAGGTTGTCAGCTGCAAGGTTCGAAGGTAGCGCCCTTTGCTATCTACCAACAGTACCATTTGCTGATGGCAATCGCAGACCACTAAAGTGTTTTTGTCCTTTAGTGTGGTCAGATACAGAGGCCAGGAAAGTTTGCATGATGATAGCTGAGGACCAATAGAACGAATCTTTGTGCCATTTTCCCGAAACACATGAATTTCCTTGCTGCCAGGGTCTGCGACAAAGATCTCATCTTTGCTATTAACTGCTACTGTCATTGGGCAATCACCAGCGGGGAAACTGCGGATCATATTTCCTTGAGGGGAAAAGAGGTACACCTCATCAGCAAACCTACACACAGCCACTATGGTTCCATTGGAGAGGCAGTCAACACCTCCTGCGAGTCTCACCTCCGTCAGGGTGCTATACTTCTCCAGATCTTTGTCACACAGCAACAGTCCCTCACCGCAGGCAACAACAATGTCACCGTTCCCCAAAAAAGCCAGGTCCCAGATCATGCCAGCAAACCTGTGCTCCACCTGAAGCTTGAGCTGATATTTGTGGTGCTGGCCACGCCCTTTTCTGACGCCGAGCACCGAGTTAGTACTAGCTTCAGACTTTACATCATCTGACACTACACTGTCAGTGTCATCCGTAATATCCACAAAGCCTTTTCCTCCCGAATATTTCTTGACACTTGGCAAGATCTGACAGATCTCATGAGGGATTCTCAGCTTCTGAAGTTTCTCATCTTTTATGATCTTCTTCTTCGTGGGGGTGCTTTTGCCGTTTGGGCTAGCATTGGTCCCATTACTGAAACTGGCTTTCTTTTTGCTCAGACCAAGGCTTTTGATAGAGCGAAACCTGATCTCGGACTGCTGAAGTTGAGCACAGCCCATCATTCGTCCTTTGATGGGTGGCATTCTGGCTATAGTTGATTATCAGCCAGTGGCCTCTGCTGGAAGAAAAAAAACAAAATAGTTTATTACATTGTATGCTACTAGGCTATTGGCTAGGTATGCATCATCTATGCAGCAGGGTATTAGTACTTTAACGCCATCAAGGTTTGCAAGGGATTTATTTGGCAAATTTCAAGAACGCTTTTAAATAGCAACAAGAGGCCCAGGGGCCTTGATGCTCTGTTTGAACTGAAGACCCAGTACACAAGAATGTTTTGAAAAGTTTTAGATAGAACATGTTATCTCAGGTACATGTACTACCGGGTAGATGCAAAGTTCTCATAGCAGTATTCTAACAGGCATTTAGAAATACCATGGTAACCAACGTTGTCATAAAGTTTGGATCGACTCCAAGGAAAATTGTGGGAGAAAAAGCACTTTGAAAATTATAGCTGCATATGATCCTGTGTTACGAAAAGGTTCAAATTTTAGCAGATCGTCAAAAAAAGTGACAGGCTGTATGATTATGGTACCTTGTATAAAGTTTGGATGAATCGGACGAAAATTGGGAGAGGAGCAGATTTTAAAAAATTGTAAACTTGGAAAATTTGCAAAGTGCACCGAATGACCCCAAACCGAACTCAAGGAATTGGGCATCAAAAGTATCTCTACATATGTGCACTGTAGTACCCTGAGTCCAAAAGTTTAGTCCGTTTTGCTCTACAATTAGCCGTTTTCGAGATACTAGTATTCCACATTTTAGGTTTCCAATTGTGTCATTTGTTAAAATTTCAATGTGATACAATTTTTTTTTTATTTTTGCCACATCGCCTAAATATCCATAACTTTATATTCCCCTATGACTGCTGTATTT
>JAAUYG010234486.1_pt1 | contig 11452 bp, 6 predicted proteins | sample 7278091 | NCBI WGS metagenome assembly JAAUYG01 (sample SAMN14350201, study PRJNA611818) | marine sediment metagenome | isolation source: surface marine sediment (0.6m) | place: French Polynesia: Moorea | collected 2018-08 | reverse complement strand
TTCCTAATGTTTAGAAGACAAAACTGCCAATTTAATACTAGAAATAATACCCCAAATCGGCTACTATATGATAACTTTGTGACACAATGCCACCTAGCGGCCAAGTCTCAGCAATGCCCGCATGATTTGGTTTCCAACATTACTCACCAAGGGTTATCACAATGTCCCCCTGTAATATATACACTGTACTACAGACTGGCATACGCCATATTACTATCTACAGTAGGATACATAGTAGCTGTGCTAAGCACTGGCTGTCACAATATGGTCTCCCAAAGACAGGTGGTCTTTCTCAAAGACAGGTGGTCTTTCTCAAAGACATGTTGTATTTGGCGAGCAGTGGCAACGGAGGCACATGGCGTCTCCTCGGCAGTTTCCAAGAGAAAAGTCAGCAATCTTCATTCTTCATCGAATGCTGCCAACAGGGAAACCATGTATATGTGCTGATTCTCTACTTTGGCATTACGTCAGATTGCTTGCTGGAAAAACAGGGGTATTCCTCTGGGATGAATAGGACAGCAAGAAAAGCACATGTTTCAAATGTGACATACTCTGGAGTTTTAGCTAATCCATGCTTCTAGGAGGTGTTTTCCCTGTCAGAAGCTGTCAAGGATAGATACTTCCATGTACTCCTGCTGCCACTTAGGAATTTTTGTGGCAAAAAGGAAGGAGTTGTATATATATAGTGATACACGGCAGTATATATTTACTGTTTTTTCCCCCTCTAGTTGCGTGTATATGAGATGAGTGCAGATGAAGGCAGGCGAGTTGTGAAAGAGGGGCTCCTGTGGAAGAGGGGTAAGTTAGAAATTTCTGTGTGTGCATCTGTATTAATTACATGTAACATTGCATACTCTGTTAGGATTGAAGCGTGAGTGTTTGGTAGATATATACAATCCATCTGTAATATATATGATTTTTTTTGTTTTGTTTTTAAATGTATCTGAAGTGTAAAAGCATTACAAGCATATTAAAAGAATTTTCAACATGCATCATATTATCTTAGCTATAATTATGCTACTAGCAAGTTGTAGTAAAAACGGTTTTGTTCAAGCCATACATGTACAAAAGGTAGTGCATTTGGGGTGTTTGGAGTATTTTTGCAGGCACCTTTCTTCCATGGATCCTACCGGTCCTCCCTTTTCTTACCCTGGGAAATGTCAGATTGTTAGCTGCTATAGCATATTGAACTAACGCCAAATGTGTTTTGATGGAAAAGATGTACATACCACACAAGCAATATTGGCTTCAGTTTCTTGAATTCTATTCTAGGTGAGCATATAAAGAACTGGCGAAAGCGTTACTTCATATTATATGATGATGGAGCATTTCTTGGGTACAGGGCAAAACCGGATGCACCAGCCACCCAAATGGATCCACTTAATAACTTCACAGTCAAAGGTAAGGTACAGGTAATACCAGTTAAGTTTGAAGTGACTTTTTCTCATGCTGTGCCATGAATGTTGCATAACTTGTACCTTTCTCAAATTTACCCAAGCATATACATGATATACATGTAGCTGCATAGAAAATTCCTGTCCCTCTTGGTAAACTTGAAGGTTAAACCAGGCAGGAATCCATTCACACAGAAGAGGCTAACCATCCATACAGTGAAATAATCTCTCTGCTTGACAGGCAAAATTAATAGCTACAAATCAACAGTAATTATTCAAAGAATGATGTGTTGTTGTACTGAACACACTCATTCAGTACAACAACTAATTACTGGAATATTGCCACAATACTGGTCTCATCTTAGGGCCAGTTTCCGGAAGAGTCTTTAGTCTAGAAACTGACTGAAATGGACATCATTTTGCAGCCATTCTGTTTTCGATGCTTAAGATCACTAATGGATGTAAGTTCTTTATAAGAACCAGCCCCTGGGTAATTTTTTTGCCGTGTCCCCCCCCCCCCCCTATCTCTCTCCCTTGCGGGTAATTCCTTGCCGTTCCTGCTTCTTCTCTAGCAGGTTTACTTGCTATATTGCCTGTTCTACCATATCGACAGTGGTGGCGACATTTTGCTATTCTACTGACAATGTGACAGTCAGAACTTTCCATCATACTATACCGTATACTGCTTTACAGTAAATTCTTTGTAAGGGTACATACTTCTGTCAAGAAAATATGGCCTTTTTGGGGAGTGTACAAGGATAGATGATAACTTTTTCTCAAGGTAGTCCTATAGGGTAAGTGGGAAAAATAAATTATCTGTCAGAAGAAACATCTAATTTGTCCAACTTTTGTTAGGGAAACTTTTCCGGCCCAGCGCCTGACCAGTCCATCGCATGTCCTGGGCTGTCAAACGACCCTTAAAGTATATACCAGTATGCATTGTACTAATTGTTGGCTGAGATACAGGGCTCATGGGCTTCTTTGTTTTGTCCTGGCTCTTAGACTGTCAGCTGATGAAACTAGAGCGACCCAAACCCAACACTTTCATCATCCGAGGTCTGCAGTGGACGACCGTAGTGGAGAGGATGTTCTACGTGGACACGCCAGAAGAGAGGTGAATGCAATATTGTAAATTCATTAATGTTTGCCAGGATTAATGATTGCGTTTTTTGACACGAAACCATGTTTGCAGGGATTAATATTTGGGGTTAGCAGGTTAGATCAGGTGTTTTTAATTATCTAGGTATACATGAAATATCTTTGTGGGTATTTATTTTTGCGATTTAAAGTTGGTCCCAAATTTGGCCAAGGTAAATCCCTTGTAAACATTAATGAATTTACAGCTTGGTAGCAATGAACATGATGTAGCTAGGATAAGAGTGATTTGGGAAGGCCATAGCAGTTTGAAAATAAGTGTGACACCGTATAGTATTCCATGAAAATATTTATATATAAACATTGAGCACTCTCTGAAGACATAATAGCACCATTGGGATGTTGGAATATACCCAGTGTGGCTAAATGCCTTTGCTGTAGAGAAAACCAGTGCTGCATGGTCCCTTCTGGCTTGCTATATCTTTTCTTATGAATTCATAAGGTTATGTAAAGATGAGAACATCATGTTACCTGATATCAGTCACCCAGGAAGGCACAAATCATGTAAATTTGTTTTTTAATACCCGGCTTCTAGTCTTAATGCTGTAATACTAAAACCACTCCTTCTTCTGGTGACCTAATGCATTGTTTTGTCCATTGTTTTCTGGATACCAGAGAAGACTGGATTGCTGCTATCCAGAGTATAGCTGACCGCCTCCAGGTTCAGGTCCTGGATGGGGAAGGGGAGGATTTGGTCGACATTGACATGGATGTCGACAAAAAGGGAGCAAGTCGCAAAGTGGTAAGTAAGGTGCTCAAAGAATCTACCTGGCATGTTTTCTTGATTAACTTTAATACTACCCCCAGTATTATTCAGCTTAATCTTATGTTACATCTGTTAGATTTTGCGATTTAGATTTTGTAAATTTATGTTAACAATACATTTACTGTTGTCTGTTTTATTTTTGCCCTTTTAGCCATTGTTACACTGAGATCTTCGAGCGTACTGATTCGTTGCCACTAATGCCTTGAGTATTAGTATTTTGATATTGAATGTGAAATAAAAAAGACATGATGTAGAAGAGCCTTGCACACACTAGAAGTATTCCTTAGTACAGTTATGGGGTATTTCAATAATATTGTATTAAGTCAGAATGCACTGTTTGTGTCTGTCTTACGGCATTTCCATGATAATTTATTCCGAAGCGTGTCTGACAATTTATGTTGTTGGGAGCAGATTTGCCTTAGCCAACCTTAAATTTGTAATCACAAATCTAAGCTACAATAATACCCAATAAGCTGAAGTTGGATGCTTAAATTTACCTTTACTGCTAAAATATTTAAAATTAATTTCTTCCGTGTAATACTATTGTCTGCTGTAAATAAAACATCTTACCTTTCACCCACCTTAAACATTTTCAGTCCCTCGATGACTTTGAGTTCCTGAAAGTGCTCGGCAAAGGTACCTTCGGTAAAGTTATTCTCTGCCGTGAAAGGGTCAACAGCCAGCTCTACGCTATCAAGATCCTAAAGAAGGAGGTCATCATAGCGAAAGACGAAGTCGCACACACACTCACGGAGAACCGCGTATTGCAGCGTGCCAAGCACCCTTTTCTCACAGTGAGTGGGATGCCATGTATTGGCTGAAGTCTCTAATCATACTGGTAGTATATTGACCTTACTGGTAACCAGGGAAGCACTGTGGTCAGGCATGTGGATTCAGGTCCGTGTGCGCAAGTCAAATTTGAATCCAGAATGGCATCTGGAGAAGAGTCACTGACATCTTTTATCACCTTGGCCACTCGCTACTTGACTCAGTCTAGCCACTTGTGCAGGAAAGGGTCTAGAACAGGTTATTTTTTTTTTTAATGGTCACTGACTGTAGTAAACAGTCGGGGATTAGTGGCCGTGAATAATATTTGTAAATCATTGATGCTTGCATTGTATTGGTTTGTCTGTGGCACAATCTGTGGCACAATCTGTGCTTTCTGATAATAGTATGTTGTAGTACAGTAGTCCCCCTCTAATAAGAACACCCTTTCTGCCAAGCAATTCTGTCCTTATTGGAGAGGTGCCCTATGGTGGGAGGGGGCATTATATACAGTCATAATACTTTCTGCCAAGAATGTGTCCTTTCTAGAGGGGTGTCCTCTCTAGAGATTGCCCAGTAAAGAGGTACCACTGTGCCAGTATATATATCTTACTAATAATAAACTCTTAATAGAACAGCTAGTACCAGGTAGATTCTCAACAATTGATCTGTATTTTTGACTAAATGGCAAAGAATTACGTGTTTATGTATTTTACTCTTACAATGGTTACACCAGGTTCCTTCTTTTTAATTCCACAGCATCTTAAATATTCCTTCCAAACCACGGATCGTCTGTGCTTTGTAATGGAGTACGTTAACGGCGGGGAGCTGTTTTATCACTTGTCAAAAGTTCGAGTGTTCCCAGAAGATCGAGCCAGATTCTACGGGGCTGAGATCATGTCTGCTCTCGGCTACCTGCATGAGCACAATATCGTTTATAGAGACCTCAAGGTAAAACCAAATCATGCATCTGCTTGTCACTGCCGATTATCTTTTAAATTTTGGTCATTTCTTTGGTTAATGACAGTTATTTTAGTCTTATACCAATAACAGTAAATAAGACACAAAATATTTATTACGTGTCACACTGTCGGCAACGGAAAATGAGACCGTTAAAACTGCTGGTATGTCTTGCTGAAAACGAATGATTGCTTCAATATGTCTTTTAGCATCTTTATTTACTTTAGCGCCAAAGAATGTAAAAATCATGACACGAGATTTAATAATAGACTCAACAGGATATTTTCAAGGAACTGGCTCAGGATAAATGGAACGTAATAATAGGGATCAGTGTACAAATGGTTAGAATAGATTCTTCAGTTGTCCTGGAGCAGTTAGCTGAAGGCTAGTCTACCTGTGTCATCTTGGGTTTAATTTGATGGAATTTTCATCTCCATTATTGCTGTACTCTTGCAGTTGGAAAATTTGTTGCTCGACAAAGAAGGCCATATAAAGATTGCTGACTTTGGCTTATGCAAGGAAGACATGTCCCTGGGTCAGACCACAAAAACGTTCTGTGGTACTCCGGAATATTTAGCACCAGAGGTAAGTTCAGTTAGCAGGTTATTGACACATTATTATGATGTTTGTCACTTTACTGGGTTATTTAGGAATGGGGTAATTGTGGCATCTATATGCTGTATCATCTCTTCACAAATGGTGTTTATGGTACTGGTATGCATGTATGTATTGAGTGGCAACAATTCCAGTAGGAAGTTGGATAAAAATCCTATCCTAAGGTGTTATAACGATATTTTACCATACCATAGAAAATAGCTGGTTTGTGTGTTTTTTAAGAGAACCTCAATCAATACCCAGGAAAAATAAGTTAGTTTTAACTTATGTATCGTTTTGTCGGATTAGGTACTGGAGGACAACGATTACGATCGTAGCGTGGATTGGTGGGGTGTCGGCGTTGTCATGTATGAAATGATGTGTGGTCGGCTACCGTTCTACAACAAAGATCCAGAGATTCTCTTTGAGTTGATATTGGTGGAAAACGTGCGGTTTCCACGCACGTTATCAGAGGCAGCCCGATCGTTACTAGCGGGCTTGCTGAATAAAGACCCGCGTAGACGGTAATATTTGTCAAACTTATTTTGCAGGATTTATATCTGCATGCCGTATGGATAAATGTCAGATAAATTATTCCATTGTGCAAATTGCCTTCAGAAATCTTAAGTGGTTCAGGTTGAAAAGAAATACGCAGTTTAGCGGTTTAATCAGTTAATAGCTGGGAACACTGTGACATTGCATACATTGTGCTCTTAATACAGCATATTCACTTGATAGAGTTGACGCAGTACTGGGCAATTAATAATTGAGTATCCACGTTCACTCTTAATATATGTATATAATGTGAAGACGTGTATGAAACAACTCACAGCTGTAGCCTGCAAACACCAGAGCCTTGAAGATCATTCAAACACAGTACACATATTAAAGTGAAGTTGGCCTGGGTCTATCTGTTGGTTAATATAGATTCTTTAAAGTGTTCAAAGTTTGGGGAAAAAGAGCGGTCATATTCACGGCTGATGCCAGTGCTCCTCTACAGGTGCAGTGATATTGCAAACTATGAGCTATGTTACAATTGTATTATATAACTGAAATTAAATATTCTTAAGCTTTGTGCTTTGTGTAATCTTGCTATTAAAGTTTACTAACCCCGTAATGGTTTTTTTTGGTTAGGTTGGGAGGAGGGGAAGAGGATGTGAAAGAAATCCAAAGGCATCCATTCTTTGTGCCAATCAACTGGGAAGACCTCGTACAAAAGAAGGTGAGTTGATAAAGTAGTTGCATTCAAGATGGAAATTTCCACTGCAGCCATGAATGGAAATTTCCATGAAGCACCTAGTAGGGCTATTTCAGAAAATGCCTTGTTGTACCATAATTTCATTCACCCATCACTTAAACAGTTCTCCAGATTTGAAAAACTGAATTTCCAAGCAGTACACTTTGAATTCAGATGTTCTGCTCAAAAAAAAAAACACAAAAAACTTGCGGGTATTCTGTGAAATTTTTGGAATCGGCTCTTAATGGGAGTTCATCACCTGTCACCTTGTCATAGGGTTGTTTCAAAAGGGGGAATCATATCTACCCAGTATACATAAATATACACCTATAATGTACTTTGTACACGTGTTATGCATTACTTCATAGAACATTTATTGTGAAGATCATGTTCCAATGCATGATGGAAACCCAATATTATAGGGCTCCACATGGGTAAAAAACGAAGCGCGACACGGCCACTCTAAAAGTTGTAGAAATCCGACGTGGCCTTTTATAAAAACTGTGGAAACTGACATCAAGGACCTATAAAAAGTGACATGGTGACATAGGGAATAAATAAAAAGTGACATGTGACATAGCATAAATTATCTGGACCCATGTGGAGGCCTTATTATATTGGTTGTGCAGGTAAGTGGTTTGGTTTTTACCAGAGAGCCTCGAGAAATATATTTCTCTTAATGTGATATTAATCTGCAAGGTTCAACACCAGTTTAAACCTCGGTACTAGTTTAAACCGCACATCAACATTTTAACTACTTTTTCTGGGCTGGAACTCTCAAAACTACTTAAGTTGAACTTTTAACTTAAGTCACTAATCTCAGTATTGGCTGAGAAAACTGAGACTTAAGTATGCTCGAGAACTCCAGCTTGAACGCATTATAGACTAGCATTTGCCAGAACCTTAAGTTATATATTAATAAAACCAGGTGATGATATCCCCTGTGCCTATATTACCAGATTTATTTCTGCTGTGTATCTCTCTATTTATGACACGCTAGGCATTGTTACATAAACACTTCATTCTTGAGATGCAGTAAACACCTTTAGCACCTATAGAAATCATTTATTGTCAAATACAGTTCATAAAACACATCTCACATTAATATCTAAAACTATTAAGCTAATTGGGTTGGCTCCCTCACAGTTGGTAACTGCTACTTGACATATTAAAGTCAGAAAAGGTGTCTTTTTTTTCTTTTGAGAACTTGAGCATGTTTGAAGAACCTTATCGTAATCTTTAACTACCTATGACTGAGGGATTATTGATAAGTTGCATGAGAGAGAAGTCTTGCCAATAAAGGCAAAACACTGTTAAGCTTCCATGGCTAAGACCTTGACGCTGCTGTGTCACTCATCAACAATAAAAATTCTCTCTTCACCTGTACACGTATGTTTGATTTCTTAACACGGTCTTGATAATCGGTGTTGTCTTCAGCCTTATAGTGATATCATTGTTCACACTGCAATGTAATTAAAGATAGGGGGGGTAAGTATCTTAGTACCAGGTACCTTTCAAGCAACAGGGTTATGCACTTAAGCCCATCGTTAACCACGTTTTTTGGGGGTGGGGTGGGGTGGGGGGTCAATTGTGCAAGCTGCCACAAAACCAACTCGCATGACTCATACTGTACACGGGAAAACAGTCAATCTGAATTAGCCATCTATGTTATAAAAGATGTTATGTTTTGTCTCTGGCTATTGGTAGCTAATGTTAGGATTTTCAAACCAGTTTTGTCGTTTGCGTGCTGCGATTATATGACCTCTGTAGCTAACTACAGTATTGACTAACTGTGTGACTGCTGTTTTAGCACCTGCTGTCAAATTTTCTATTTACAGAGACACTCCAGTGTTTAATAGTGTGCTCCAAACATAACCATCGCTGTGTCATAAGTGACAGCGCCGATTGTCACTTTGGTGTGGTGGCTCTAGATCAAACCGTAGCACACGGCTGGTAGTACACTAGTTTCTTTCCGTATGTTTATCCACCTATAGAGCAATGCCTTGTCCATTCCCCATTTATTATTACATTGTATTATTATTTATTTATTCTCTATTGAGGAATACCGGTTTATTTGAAAGGTCTTATGTTTTGTTTATTTGATATTGGAGTATGTTGTGCAGAGCATTCAAAGCTCTAAATAAAAACTAGAGAAGAGACTTCAATAATATTTTTTTTTGTACGGGCTGTACTGTCGTGTAGCTACCAGTGTTAATTAGTGTTAATGGTTTCATGTATTATGCAGGTGCCATATTACGTGTATTTAGGGACAAAAGAAAGTGTTTATATAGATATGTACCATGACCTCGTATCTGAATTGCGACTGGATGAGTTTTATGGAGCATGGTTGACATTCACTACAGGTTTATTTATACCATCTTCGTGATATGCTATTGCATGTGTTTATAATATCGAAGTAACCAATCACAGCGAAGTATTGTGTCACAATTCACCTGGAATCATCTGGAGTCGCCCATAGCTGTCAGCATGGAATAAATAGAGATATCTGCGGACACCGTGACCAGTTCATCTTCAGGATTTGTTACCATGCATTTAACGCCTACAGATGCACACAGCTTGGTACCAGTCCTGTCCAGCCCCTGGTACAGGTTGGGTAGATACCATTTTTCTGCAGGAAGACTTTTACATTTCACTCAGCTGTGATTCACCAGAAGCAATGTATGGTTTTGAAAGAAGAAGTTTGTTTTTTGAGAAAGGTGTTAATTGCCTTTTCAAGTGAAATATGAGGTAGCTACAGCTGGGAGATGGATTATCTATGTGAAAATAAGTCATCCCTTACGATCACCAGAAGTTGTCCTGTACCAGCTTTCGTCCACATCTCAGTGATCTCATATTATACATGTTCTTAGAGTATCTTTTAAAGAATACAAGGTATACGGTGCATAACTAGGCCATATTCATGATATTGTAAATGTTTCTAACAGCCCAAAGTTTGAGAATTTGAGTGCATGCCTGTGTGAAAAAGAAGCAGCACACTCCATGATTCAAATGATTCAGCATTTAATTAGTTCCCAGACACCCAGTACTAGTCAGGTACATATAGTGGCATGTCTGGCTGTTTGGATTGCCCGGTTTCTCTAAGTTTAATTACTTTAATGAGTTAGTAACAGAAAAAATAAAGACTAATAAATAATGAATTCATTGTTCATTTAAACAAAGTAGTCTTTGACACTGTGGCTGTGAGAGATTGTAGACATAAACATCATCTACCGTTATACAGTGGTCCCTGTGATTTAAGACCCCTCTATTTAATAATTCCCTGCATTTTAAAACCAGATATCAGTGACACCACTTGAATATTTTCAGCAGAAACATCCCTCTATTTTAAGACCACCTTCAATTTAAGACCATATTTTGCTGGCTGAATGGGCGGCCTTAAAGCGCAGGGATCACTGTATGTGTTATCTGCTGTCAAGTTACACTGGCCAGTGTGTCAGATCGTGGATTGTCAAGGTACAAGTTCAATGGCATGGAAGGTATACCCCTGGGGACCTTACAATGTGGTCTTTATATACAGGTGGTCTTTATATACAGGTGGTCTTTAGAGCAAGTTGGACTGAATTCTGAATGGCCCCTCCAACCTAAGGCTTATTTTCTGACCACATTACCTGGACATGCAGACAGTCACAGTAGCTAGAGCCTGTGTGTAAAGACCACATTGTGATGGTCCCTAGGGTGGTCTTTATATACAAGCTTCACTGTGTATGGAGTTTGTAAAGTATTAACTGAAACTGTCTGAAGCTAAGTGACATAATGACAAGTAACCATGATGATTGATGTATATGTATAGATGGATGTACCAGTACCAATACTGAGGACATGGGCATTGAAATATGTTTCTTTTACTTTCCGGTCTGATAAATTCTGTGGCATTGTGGGCAGAGAAACATTGATAGAGTCATGATTTAGATACTATTCATGAGTCATGGCTTAGATACATGTACACATGTACTATCTATCTATCATGTACACTATGTACTAGTCCTGCTTTCAAGCAGTATTTCTCATCTCATATGGATCCAGAGCCAAGAAATATCCACTTTTTGTTACTTTGTATGTGCTAAAATTTTGTAGGCGGCTTGGCATGCCCTGCTTCACCAAATCGCTCATTAGCTGAGTAGTTGGCTTATTGCACCAGTGGCATAGTATCGCTTATGTATGTCCTTGTAGACATCTTGTTGCATGCATGTCAGCACTGGCTACCGGTAGTGCTTGCCATAACATGCAGTAACTTCTGTGCTTACTTTGTGACTTTAACTTGGCTTGGCCTAGCGGAACCAGTCCGTAGAAAATCATGTAGAAATAGCATTAAAACAACCATGTATATTCATCACCTGATTCGGTTTCAAACCGTAATTCTTTGCCTTAGTGGGCTACCGGCCCACTCACAGCATGATGGAAGGAGCGACTGATCTTGTTAACCCAATCAGAGCTCCCCTACTGGGGCCTCACAGGTGGGGTCTTTGATGGGTCCATAATGACTAAAATCAATTAGGGGACCACCCAAACAGAGCCCCTCCTGAGAGACGGCCCAGAAGCAGCCAAGCGTGACTTGGCTGA
>JAAUYG010174012.1_pt1 | contig 11454 bp, 10 predicted proteins | sample 7278091 | NCBI WGS metagenome assembly JAAUYG01 (sample SAMN14350201, study PRJNA611818) | marine sediment metagenome | isolation source: surface marine sediment (0.6m) | place: French Polynesia: Moorea | collected 2018-08 | reverse complement strand
TTTGACTTAAATATTCAGGGATCTTAATGTACTGCTAAGTTGAAACGTTACTGGTATTCTTTTAACTAGCAAGTGACCAAGCAGAGCGTCAAGGCCCCTGGGCCTCTTGTTCAGGGTGTTCTTATGACTGGGGTGGTTATAACGCTCTAATGTAGGTGCTACTTGGAGGTTAGTGCAGCTAACGGCAGCATTACAAATTTATGGTTTGAAATGTTATGGTAAGAATATAAATTTGTGTGAATAATTTTTTTATAGTCAAAATCCAGTAGTAAAGACCAAAAAAAAAAAAAACCTGTCCAAAAATGTAGGGAAATAGGAAAAAAAGAGCAAACGATTCCAGGGTGTATTGTTTCCTGAATACCTGTAGTACCAGTTCAAAAATTCTTTATAAATTTGTTTCAGATTCTTCTTGTATTATATCTCCCAAAATATGCCCAGACGAAAAGGTGCTACAAAGAAAGCCACTGCGAGGGCAGAAGGTGTTAATGGTGTTTCAGGAAACTTATCTCCGGCAGCTGATAAAACTTTTGTCATGTCTAAAGAAAGTGAGCTGGATGAACCTGATGAAAATGAAGCAAGCAGTCATGATAGAATGAGGAAGGCGGATGGAGACAGCAAGAAGAACATGAAGAAGGTGGATGTAGACAGACGCAGGACCTACGTTGTGACAAAAACTTCAACAAAAATGGAGCCTGTTGCCAAAGAGGGGATGCAGGATCCCGAGACTAAGCAAGCAGAGGGTGGTGACACTACTGCTGATACCAAACAAAATGTGAAGCCTGCTGACAAGGCAGAATCCCCAACCAGGAAGCGCAGACACAAGAAGAAAGTTGCTGATGTGCCGGAAGTTGATGAGACCTTAAAAACTAAAGATGACAAACATGACGCAGTCGAGCAAGAGGATATACTGGTACCTGATACAGTGCCAGGGAGAAGGAGGAGAGGACGACCAAGGAAAGTCAAGTCCACACAAGAAAAAGTAAACATGAAAACCACTGTCTCTGCTGATATGCCAGATGTCTGTGAAGAAGGTGAAGGAGAGAGTGAGACTGATGGGACATCTAGCTCTGTAGCGCAACATGCGGGAGTGTCAGAAAATGTGGAAAAACAGATGGGAAAGACCAGCAATAGAGGAAAAGGCAAACCATCATCCTCTGCTACAACAGAGGAGAGACGAACAACTTCCGAGGAAGAGAAACGTACAAAGAAGACAAAGAAAACTGCGAGTAAGAAAGATAAGGAAGAGGAGAAACGTCCAGCAAAGAAAGCCAGGCTGGTTGATGAGAACGAAGCTGCCGTCACTTCAGCTCAAACGCAAGCCAGCAAGACACAGTTAGTTGGGCCAGACAGCAATCCTGAGAAGCAGTGGTCTCTAAGCGGCGGCTTCCCAGCCATAGGCAACAAGTTTGTTGGTGCTCATACTTCAATTTCAGGTGAGAAAAGTTTATACAAAACTCTTTGCCACATTGTATGATAGTATTCTCTTTCTCCTAAGACCACAATAAATACTTAGTTCAGTGAATTTAGCATGTTTAGCAAATCAAAAAGCCCACTCTATGCTCTATCCTCGGGCCTCCTCCTCCTCCTCGAAATCCAACTCTCCAACCCCCATGGCACTTATGTCTTAGACCCTATACCCTATGATACCTGGGCCTATACACATCCTTACACTTAATTATCCCTCAACTACTGCATCCTTCCCTCAACTGTTCCCTACCCCACCATTCAGTTTTCCCTCTGCCTCTCTGCTTTACCCCCTTATAGGCTCTGTTCTCACCAAAACCGAAATAGTGGATTTTACCGATATTTCATAACAGATTTTGGTGAGAATATGCTAATCCGGAAGCAATGGTCAAGTTGTTCCGGAACAGCTGTTTTGGCTGGAGAGGTGGTTTAGTGTTCCAGATTAGGACTTGTTCAGGAAATAACCGCAGTGGCGTCTGCGACAAGCAATAATTTCTTGCCAAAAATATTCAATAACTGTTTTTGTGAAATCTCTAATCATGGAAATGGTCAACAGACAAGCTAAAGATAATGATACGTAATCATCCATAATGGAAATCGCTCCATGGGTGGCTGTATGCTGAAGCAAAAAAGTCTCAAAGCTCGGCTATGTGACTCTTTACTTAGCGCCCAGCACTTGCAGCGTTTGTTTCAGGAAAGGTGCAACTGGTCTCTGCTGGAAAGGGATATTCTGGCTTGGTGTGAATGCGTGGTAATCACAGCATGTGGTAAACCATGAAATTAATGCGATTTTAATGACTCTCACTATTCGGGAATAGCCAGTGTGAACCCGGCCTTAGTCTCCTAATCCTTGACCCCATCCCCCACCAAACACCTTACTGACCCTACACTAAACTAAAACTTGTGTCCTACTCACTGGGTCTGTCCTACTCACTGGGTCTTTCTCTCTACCCTACTCCCCCCAACACACACACCACCACCACCACAGTGTATCTACGCCCCCAATACCCCCCTCCCCCCAGGAACCGTAACGAAACTCTCCATACCTTATACATATGTACATGATATATTCAACTCCCAACAAACCTGTCCCTACCATCACCCTACCTCCCCCTACTGCCAAGCCTTTCATTTCTCATGGCCCCCACCCCATTTTTCGCAAGCCATGCATCTTTCCTGTACCTTACACCATTTGAAGGTGACCGAGGCATACATAAAAGGGTCGCAATTGCGACTGACTGGGTGGGTTGATTATGATTTATTGCTATGTTAGCACCATATGAATGCAGTCCATGTTATAACATTTTACAATCATCACTGATAATGGTTACAATAATATGGACGGTATGCTTTATTGTTCTCATGTGCATGGCTACGAGCAATTTGTTGTTATGTTAACATGCTTACATAAGTTACATTTATTACCATGGTACCGGTAATATCTATTTTGTTCCAACATTATCATGGTTACAGGTGGTCTGGAGAATGCTGTAGCGGAGGCAGCACAGATCCATGCTCGGGCATTTGGAATGTTCCTACGATCATCACGGCAATGGGCATGCAAACCACTAACGGGAAAAGCCATTGAAAAATTCAAGGATGCAATGAAGGTACTGGATAGAAGGTGCCAATATCAACTGAAAATTCTGCACGTTCTTATCATGTTTATCTACATGTTAATTCTTTAGTGTACTGGTGTGTAGCTTTGTTAAACGCAATATAAAAGAATATGTTGGCTCAGTGAATCTGAAACTTTGGTCAGAATTTAAATTTTCTAGGAATGTAGTTTAGTTTAAAGCTCAATGACAGAGTGGCAGTATTGTTTTGAAGATTTTACTGACTGGAATTAATGTGGGTTTTTTTCTCACTTATCCAAATCTGGCTAATCCTGTATTATGTAATGAGGTACAACCGTACAATGTATCCCACATGTTTATGAAAACACCTACTTTTTTGTCATGCTACTGTACATGCTGTATACAGGTAGTATAGTGATTGAGCATTCGTGCGACTTGCATGGGGCTGATGGTTTGATCCCCAGTTGCGTCAAACAAACGACTTTAAAATGCGAGGTTCATCTGCTCTGATTAGGGCTCAGCACATAAAAGTTAGAGACCGACTGGTGGGCTCAAAGTCATAATAATGGTCTGGGTTGGGACATACATTACCATGATTACGGTTAACCCGTGGTGTGATCAGGGATGATGTTCTGTGAACAAGCACTGTAAACATGGTAAAGACTGGCCGTAGGTTGGACACACCAACTCCTACATACATGAACTTATTCCTCAGAAAGATCAAGCCATCGAGCTTGATGAACCTTGTTCCAGTGGCTATGAGATTATAGAATTGTCAAAAAGACTATAACATAAATAACCCCTGTTCACTCACCCGCTTTACCAAGTTTATAGTACATGTACATACCGGTACATGTAAGTATATAAGAAAATTTCATATCAAACTTTTGTCTTTGTCCAGATTTGTAGAAGTGCAGTTTAGGTTGGTTGTATTTACATTTGTATATTGTTCTAGGAACATGGTTACAGCCCCGACATGGTTGTCCCTCATGGTTCCTACCTCATGAACTGTGGCTCGCCTAAGGCGGAACTGTTAGAGAAGAGTCGGGCGACACTGGTGGATGAGTTACAGCGATGTGAGCAGCTTGGTCTCAAAATGTTTAACTTCCATCCAGGTAAATCTCATTGTGGCTCATAGTAAACCTTCCATGTCGCATCGCACATACTACTCACTACTCAGGTACAGTGTATAAGTAATGTTCTCATACTCAGTGATACATGTACTGGCTAACAGTTCATTGCGCTTTTTGTTATAGTTTTTTCACATGATGTTACCCTTCATTATGATTGGTTATCTGGTTATGGATCATTCCAGTTTGTTGCAGTACACATTACATGTAATTGTTATATGACACACAGGGCCATGGAAGTCTCATACTATTACTGGCTGACAAAATTTTATGTGCAAAATATTTACATAACTTATTATGCACATGTATGAGCTGTTTCTCTTGGGATTGATGCAAAGTGGCTAGCACAATTTTACTGGTAGAACAGGACCTTGGCAAACGGTGACTAGACCCACAACACTAATTCTTCAGGTCTCTATACATGATACTGTAGAGAAAGACCTCTCGACAACAAGTTTTGAACTTTTAATTTAAATGAAGTATTTGAAAGTGTGGGGTATAATTATACCCTCCATGTTATCAGTGTGAGTTATGGTCATCTGGTTATGGGGGGGGAGGGGGGGCTTATTGCTCTCTATATTCATCATGTTCATGATGTCCCATTGTCCAGGGTCAACCTGTGGTGAAATCTCAGTAGAGGACTGCATTGAGCGAATTGCAGAGAGCATCAACCTTGCTCACCAGTCAACGCAGTATGTCATCACAGGTAACTATATACTGTTAACTGTCTCGACAGGTTACTTGTTGTCCCAGTAAGCATGGTAAGTTGTCATTGTATACTGTCATAATTGTTCTATGTGCACTCTTCAATGCTTTGCATGAGTGTCACCATTTCTCCGTTAGTGCAGTGCACATGAGCATCACCATTAATCGTGTTGATCTGTGTGTGCACTCGATCTGCATCATGAGTCCTCATTCTCTGTTTGCACTCTGCATCATGAGTCACCAATTGGTCTGTGTATGCATTTTACTTGAGTGCAGTGTCCTAGTAACAAATGAGTTATACAGTGAAACCCCCTTGAAAGACCTTCCAATTGGTTATTACAGTGTAGTCTCTAGAGACAGTTGGTCTTTAGTGACAGATTCAATTTTATTTAAATATAAGGACTTTTTACCAGTAGTGTGTGGTCATTCAAGACAGGGGGTCTGTTGACAGTGGTCTCTCAAAATAGGTTTCATTGTACATGTATACATGGGCTCATTTCTTGGCCATGCATGCCAAGTGCCAGTTCTAATGTATATGAAATGATTTGCCAGAATATATAAAAAAACTAATTAACCAGTAAAGGAAATTCTTTGGACATATGATTCAACAGCGCATTACTCCATACAACATGTATTACTCATCCAAGTGGATGCACAAATTGAAACCCCAATTTGACTTACTGATGAATTACAGTGTTTACCTAACTGGTTTGCTAACAAGGAAAAAAACCCAAGTACATAACTATTGTCAAGTCATACATTTGTATCTTGATCTCTTTGAATGGGACAAAAATCAATAGGATATAGATGAAGTTTCATGACATATTTGTCGATGATAACCTAGCTGAACTGGTTTTAAGTGTGCAGTAGGGTACCGGTAGTACATATAAAGTTTCTGTTGTGCACATTGTACAGATGTACTTTCTGTTGTACTTTATTATGTGTATAGTTAGACTAAGTGTACAGTTACTGTGCACATGCTACAGATACTGGTAGTTTCTAAATTGCACAGTGCATGTATGGATATATTGTACATAATATGTATACAGTTTCTGTTGTACACAGTTGTGCAGTGTGATTGTACAGATGCAGATTATTTTGTACTATGACAACCACTGTTTCACTGCCTTCTTTCAGTCATAGAGAACATGTGTCGTCAGGGACATACTATTGGGGGACGTTTTGAGGAGTTGCGGGGAATCATTGACCATGTGAAGGACAAGTCTAGGATTGGAGTCTGCCTGGACACTTGTCATGCCTTTGCTGCTGGTGAGAAGTCAAAACTTTGGAAACTAAATGTCAAACAGACATAATACATTTGTAAAATATGTGAAATTTTATAACACAAGAGGTCCGTGGACCATGATGATCTGCTTGTGTGCTCATCATAAAGCAATGAGTAATTTCCCGTTACTGGGCACATGATTTTGAGATAATTAAACATTTTCATTTTCTGATATATGGTAATTATTGTTTAAATTCTTCATGTTTGCAAATTTTTTCACTGTAACATGTTTAAACTGTAACATTCTAAATACCTTTTCTTTAAATTGTAATTATAAGAAATATATAAAAGTTTCGATGGAAAAGGAATGTAACTGTAACATGTAACTGTAGGATTAACACTGTAACAATGTAGGCTTTCTCCAAGCTGATAGGGTCTGTTCAGTGTGTAGTAGTGTACACCACTGAAGAGTGTGTGCCGAGCCTATCACTGAACTATCCAGAGCTTATCACTAAACTGTACACAGTACAGTGCCTCATTACTGAACTGTACAGTGTGTATATGGCCTCTCAGTGAATTCTAGTGTACAGCTCCCATAACTGAATATTACAATGGGTACAGAGCCTACCACTGAACTGCACAGTTTACACACAACGTGGCACAGAGCTGTACAGTGTACACACAGCCTAGCACTGAGCGGTACAGTGTACACACAGCCTAGCACTGAGCTGTACAGTGTACACACAGCCTAGCACTGAGCTGTACAGTGTACACACAGCCTAGCACTGAGCTGTGCACTGTACACATGGTACATGCAGCCTACTACTGAGCTATACAGTGTGAACAGCAGCTCAGCCTATCACTGAACTGCACAAAGCATTATATCACTGAAGTGTGCATAGTGTACAGAACCTATCAGTGAACTGTATAGAGTGTGTACAGGGCCTATCAGTCAACTTGACAATTGTATGTGTTGAATGTGTACCAAGCTTATCACTGAACTATATGGTGTGCAACACCAGTGCTTATCACTGAACATAAATACAAACTAGTTACCTGTGCATATATTATCAATAAATGTACATTAGTGTACTATGGTGGAGTGTGTAAATATTTCCTGTCAATATTAAAATGTGTTTCGCACACCAGGGTTTGATCTGCGTACTGATGCTGGTTATGAGAAAATGATGTCAGACTTCACCAACATTATAGGCCTCGACTACCTCCGGGCTGTACACATCAATGATTCAGAAGGTACGTAAAAATATCTAAAACATGAACAATGATGAAAACTGCTCAACATTTCCTTTACATATTGTCTATTGTGTCATTTTGCAGGCCGAGTAAATACCTGACAGTCTGTGTCCTGTAAATTTACTGCCTGCTCAGGAATAAAGAACAATTATATGTACATGTAGCTGGGATAGCACTATGATGATTTCCTGGCTAGCCACTGTGGCTAAAAGATAAAATTTCTTTTAGCCACAGATGGCTTTGTTCTGCCACAAATTAGGGTTTATTAAAGTTTCAGACTAAACAAACTAAACTTTGATTAAACTACATTCAGTGTATGAGCAAAAAGCTTTCAATTACTGTGCCAAACCAGTTCTTATAGCCACATGGGATTTCTTGCAGCATTTGGCTAATATGTGAATAATAAATAGCACTAGGGCAGTATATTAGTGTTACATTTGACATACATGTACCATTCTGATGTAGTTAGGTCTACCATTTATAGCCTAATTATGATTGGTTTCGATTTACTATGATGTGCACCATCCGTGTTTAAACGGCTCGAGTTCGCTTCCTGTTTTCTCCCTCAGGAGACTGCGGTTGCCACAAAGATCGTCATGACAACATCGGTCAAGGGAAAATGAAACTGGTTTCATTTCGTCGAGTAATGAATGATCAGCGGTTTGACAACATTCCGTTTGTTCTGGAAACGCCAGAGATCGACTATTCAAAGGAAATTCGGAAGCTGTATTCATTAGTAGATCCCATTAGCAAAGAGTAGTTGCACAGGGATTGCGATGAACCAGGATACTGTACAGTATTGATTGGGGGAATAACATTTAACTGTGCCAGATTACACTCTTTCTGCATGTTAGCTGACAGTACATACTAACACAGTAGAGGTGGACTTTTTGGGCCCCGATATCACTTTTTAACCAATATTTCTTGGCTCGGTCTAGTTTAAAAGTGTTACCAGAACCCTAAAAGTCCACCTCGGCTAAAACTAGCCCTGGTTAGCATGGTCAGGGGAACCTCAAGTTGAGATCTGCAACACAGCCGTTCCTTGTTTCAACCTAGTGCCTGCAAGGGAGACGGTGATGTTAACACAATGCTCTGCTACATAGGTCGTGTTTTTCTTTGTTCTACAAGTTCTATATATAATTATGAAAATGACAAAATGTCTTTTTATATGCTCATACAGCTTGTTTTCTGTAATTCCTAAGTTTACATAGATCTTTGTGTTAGGAAGGAACCTTGTTTCAGTAACAAGAGTATATGTAGTTAGTTTTGTTAAAGTTTTGTTTTTGTTCGGTTTGCAATCAGTTTGCCAAGATTAGCACATAGAGAATGCATGAGTTGATAGAGGTGATAGATGTACGTTTATAAAGAAAGCAAGATTTTGTAAGAGCAACGGTAGTCTGCAGATAATTTTGTGAATAAATTTCTTTCCATTCTGTTTGCAATCAATTTTCTGCCTTTAGAACGTGAAGAACACAGACATGACATTAAATTCTTTATTTCTCTCTCTCTCAAACCATGGACAAGGATGTATGACTTTGCAACAGCAGTTTGCTGTAGACCCACACGCTGTACTTCAAACAGAGAGCCAGCTCCATGTACAACCCCATACACTGGCTGGCTGCAAGCAGCCAGCACTTGAGTTCCTTTACCATGTTACCCCATGCCACCAAGGCCTAGCAGCCCACCAACACTAGACTTGAGCTTTAATAGCAGCTCTAGGATTCAGAAATTTCTAGAAAATCAATTAATACTTGTATAAATGCAACATAGTCCAAGATATTAAGTAGTTAGACTAAGTTAGTACACTGTAGCATACATATCTCCTGAATATACATGCACCAAGAAACCGCACATGCAGCATGTACGGAGTATTCAAATTTAGGTTTCTTGAAAACTTGAATGCAAAGTAATAAGTATGCAGTTCTGGCAGCAGCGTCCTTTACGAATGCATACTCCACATGGGCTCGGCATACATGTGTACTATACACACATATACTCCACTGTGGATTGGCATCCTATACACATGTACTCCACAGTGAACTGGCCTACTTTACACATATCCACAGTGGAACAGGGTCCTGTACAAACATGTACTCATTGGTGGATCTGACCCCAGATTGGCAGCAATGTTTTCCAGTGTTACTGTCAAGAGGAAGCCACCTGCCTCAGTGGTTCCTCTAAATATTCTGCCAGAGCCTTTGCCTGAAATCAACAAGACAGTCAATAACAATCTATAAAGCATTTGCCTTAGATGCCAACATAAATAATCAGCCAAAGTATTTGCTTAGTGGCCAATATATTAACCACAAACACTAAATATTGTCCCTACTGTATGCAGTCAAGTCAGATAGGGAGTAGTTTCCTTTGCTGTATTATATATGTACATTTATATATGTACATGCATCATGTGTATAGCAATGAATATAGCACAAATATTTTCCCGTAACGTATTCACTGTAGGAAGTAATTCAATTCGATGTACCATGTGTACTGCAAGTACTTTCCATTTAATATTTACCGTGTTTACATTCATGATGAATATCAGGCTTTCTCCGACATTGGTAAATGTTTCTGAATGCATATTCTTTTGGAATGGACTGCATTGATGTCTCTCATTATTCCGAGTCATAGTCAAAAATCCCCCTGTGTTACCTGCTTAAATCTGGTAATGGATACAAACCTTGGCTTTCAGTATTCCCATTCCTACATCCGATTTGGCATACATACACAGCAATAAGTTGGCAACCCTTGTGATAGCCACTCGACCTTCCTGCAGAAATAGAGAAAACTGGGTTATGATACACATGACACAACTGGGTTAAACATATGGATATCTGGAATTTTAACACTGTTGCAAATACCATGAATACATCGTTATAACCCGTTATCATTTTTACTACAATGTCCCAAAATTATACACATCCGTTCTAGCATTTTATTCTTGAATACAACAAGTGCAAGCCCATATGCATTTCATTTCTGGTTCCCGATGTACTAGTACATAAACAGCCTTTCCCTGCAATATGTACCTTGTACATTTGTTGTACATACCATGCAGTCCATGAGGACATACTCCAGACTGTCCTCATTGAAAGCTGGCCGTCCACTTCTCTCATAGGCAGCCCAGATATTACTAGCTATAGCTGCAGTCACACGATAATCCTTGTCACTGTCTCCATAGCCTGAGAAAGCCAGTAACGCCCCCTCACTATTTAATAACCTGAAACATGCAAAATAATACATAGCAAAACAAACCAGAATACTTTCACCCAGTCACTGTTCAATAGCCTATAAACAAAGTCATGTAAAACAAATATTCATACCCTAGAGAAATACAGTAACCTGGTAAGTGGTAAAGATTCATTCCCTAAAGTAACTTGAAATATTCAATATTTTAAGAGTATGTAACACATTGCCCGTGGTATATTCTCAAGTCACTTATGTGCCACAGTTAAGTTTTTGTTGAATTTTTAGTATTTTTGAAAACAACGTAAGTGAATATTTATAGTGCTTACATTAATTAAGAAACACCCAATACCCAAGTTCATATGCAGCGATATTTGCACATACATGTAAAGAGCACGGACCGTCGTACTACTATATAATGTAGGAAGGATGTGCCACTAAAATGATCCCCTTGACATACTAGTATTATTATGCGTGCATTTGAACAAATTGAACAATATCAATATACACAAACAAAATGTGGGAAAAGCACGTATTTATCCATTCGTTTTATTCTAGTGATAAATATTTTGACACTCGTCATATATTTTAATACCACGGAAACGGGATCCCCGATCAAGCCGATCATGCTTATGAGAACTTGTGAATATCTGTAGGTGGAAAAGGTCATTTCAAAGGTTCATGATACACAGTGTTGGAATATTTATGTACGCTGAATCTTAAATGATCTGAAATTTACCAGTGTTTACTGTCCACAGATCAGCGTAGCCGGAAAACCTGGCTCCTCAAGCCGTTTTACTATTTTTTTTACACCTTTTGACTTGACCTGATATGATTGCACGGCTTGCGGACGAAAGCCGTGTCATCATGTCGGGTCAAGTCAGAAGGTGTAAAAATAGTAGTAAAACGGCTT
>JAAUYG010230215.1_pt1 | contig 11456 bp, 2 predicted proteins | sample 7278091 | NCBI WGS metagenome assembly JAAUYG01 (sample SAMN14350201, study PRJNA611818) | marine sediment metagenome | isolation source: surface marine sediment (0.6m) | place: French Polynesia: Moorea | collected 2018-08 | reverse complement strand
TTATTATTATTATTATTATTATTATTATCATCATCATCATCATCATCATCATCATCATTATTGGGGTGAGGGCTGGGCGCGTGATGGCTTACAGCTTGAACATACATTTGTAAAACCGGCAATGATGAAATGCCTCTGTGTTTGACATGTTTATATATTTCAGCCATGGCTGAAGCCCTGACGCCCACGTGCCATACCTGTCCGCTAGTCTGCGGGGAATCTTTCCCAGGGGAAGTCTGGTATGACGCGGTAAAACGCTGGTCGTGTCTCAAGTGCCATCTGGTGGAGAAAGGCCTACAAGTGTCCAAATGCAGAGCAGTCGTGAAACGAATCTGCCGGAAATGCGATGGCTGCTCAGCTGATCTTTCCGCAGACCCCAACAGTGTACCACGATGGTACTGCTATGATTGCTCTCAGTTCCTCTGTAACAAGTGTACAGCAACGCACAAGCTGAAAAACGTAGGTTACTATGATATTCTTTGTGTGTATATGCATCTAGTTATGAAATGTAGTGTAGGATGTAGTAGCTTTTTTGTTACTTTTTCAAATTGACTTTTTTTTTATAAGCCGTCGGTTCCACCCCCTATCCTTGTACCCTTTATGATCAAAAAAGACACTTTCAAGGCACTGTGTGTTTTGTGGGTGAAGCCCATACCATGGTTGTTGACCACAGCCAAGGCAAAAGGCAACATGTTTAAGCACTAACTGATTAGCTAGGCGTTCTATGGAATGAAAATGAACTGAATTATATTCAACCAAGCGCTGTGACGTTGGAACTCAGTAGAGTATTTACCACATCTGACGCTTAAACATGTACAGTTATAAGGCTCAACGAAGAATATATATATCGATCGCACAGTTATATGCTTTTCAGCATCGAAAAGAGAGAATCTTACTACGCACGGATAATGCCAGTGCCTGCGACACTGCAAGATGTCGTTCTGTCAGGTAAGAAAAAAAAAAAAAAAACACTCGAAAAAAACCACTCTCAGTTTCCACTCTTTTGTGTCACACATTACTGCGGCTAAGCACATCAGTTAACTGAGGAATCCAGCCGGTGCCCCGGAGACGGTACCAGTAGAAGCATACATGGGATGTACAGTTGGAAGAGCTTTCTTTGCGCAATAAGCAAACTTCAAGATCAAACTACAGTCAAATACTGTGAAGGTTTTGTTCTAGAAAACAAAGAATAATGTATGATATATGTAGTTATATTGGCACTACTTTGTCATTTTGTAGGTGTCGGACGATGTCTGGAAACGAATGACTAAATTGCGGCATAATCATGTTCGTTAATTTTCAGAATCGCCAGACCCAAACGAACGGAGGCGGTATGTAGAACGTTAACTTTATACATCACACAAGACAGATTAATAAAGCACACTTTTAGCATTTTAGCGGGGTGCTCAAAATGCAAACACAATATATCATTGTATTTCCAAAAAGTTCTGCAGATGGTTGAATTGCGCATGGGGTATAATTACCGGACAACCACAAGAAAAATATTGACTAAATTAAGAGCGCTCCCAAATGACGCAATTTATTCCCCTTTATGTATTGCAGCATCATGAAGCAGTTTTTGTATTGCCGATTTACAGGGGCAAAATACACGTAGAACTGCCATGGCAGTTGTCCCTATGCGATATTAAGCTAGTTTGCATAAGCAACTTACAATCGTGCAACACAGTATTTTGTTACATGTTGCATTTTACAGTGTGTACATACTAGACCCGCAGTAACCTCCCTGCAGAGACGTGGCTTTTATATTCAACCCGATACAGTACTTCACATGATAATTGCTGAATTGGTTAACGTGCAATGTTATGGCTATTTTCTTTACCCTAGTTATACTGGGGCAAAGGACAACTGCATGAACTGTATCAGCTGGCTATGTAATCTTACATAAAATGGGTTATTTTTCCAGATCAAACCTTCACCAGGGCTGGAGTTTCCCGAGTATCATTTTGTGAAGCAAATACAGGTAGATAAATCTCCAAAAGATAACGAGAGGGGATCAAAGGAAATCGCCAAGTGGACAACTGCCTTGATGAACACGAGTGGCGGCTTGATTGTATTGTATTGCACCAAACCGGACTCTGATCAGCAAAGGGATCGTTGGTTGATGGGACTAGAGTCTGTTCTGACAAATAAGTGGATCCCAGAATCGACATTCCAGTCTCTGGTCAGATTCCAATACCTGGAGATAGGGGACCAACTCAGGATCTACATGTTTGTTGACAAGGCGCCTCACGTCATCACTTTCAGCTACAATGCATACGGGCGGCAGACAACCGGTATAAGGTCCCTTCGAGACGCTACGCGAGTGCAGCAGATGCTGAATGAAGCACATGCTGGTTCCAGTAGTGTTGAATGGCACCCGTCAATGGAGAAACGTCTTGCAAAATTCCAGTCATTCAAGATCAATGACCCAATACCTACAGAATATCGCGAAAATGAGACAATGGAATTCAAACATTGCTACAGCGACAGAGCCAAAAAGAAAGAGCTGCATTCATTAAGTGGCAAGGAATTCAAGCAGAGGCTTATTGGGGATGGAGGATATATTCAGTATATCTCCGCTTTTGCTAATACCCATGGTGGCAGTCTTGCCCTTGGTGTAGAAGAAGGTGGAAAATTTCCTGTGGTGAGGGGATTCATTATAACAGAGGATGAAAAGCAAAAGATACACGACTGCCTTCATGCTGAATTAGATAAGTGTCTTTGGCATGGGGACCCAAAATACAAGCCTTATTTTGGACACGACTGGAAACTCATGTACCATAATGTGCTTGAACAGGGAGGCACCTCAAAACGACAGCTGATTGAAATATGTATCCCCAAACATGCTGGAGGAATGTTCGTCCGCTCGCCAATATACTACTTGGTCAGTAAATATGGTAAACTTGAAAGCAACATGGGACCTCACAGCAAGAGTAAATCTCAGCAGAAAGATGAACCAAACCAGCATGAGATGTTTGAGAAGTGGAAGAAGGAATTTCATGCACCAAATGGTGCCAACTACATGTATGAGCTACACACAAAATGTTCTTTAAGAAGTCACTGGAACAGAACTCCTGAAGGAGGCACAGCAGAAAGAGAGCAGAATAAACTCCCATCTAGCGTTCTGAAATACGACCTTCCAGCAACGACAGCAGCAGCTGCAGAAGAAGATCGACCCGATGATTTGAAATTGCCCAAGTCCTTCAGAGAAAGTCAATCAGAACACAAGACTGACATCAACGTCCTCAGCTTGAGTCTGAGAGATTGCTGCTCGACTAAAATGGCAAAATCTATTCAAAATCTAGAGGGCACTAAACATTGGTGCCCCCACTGGGAAACTATGCGGGGGGAATTTCCAGAGGATGCTCGATTTGATGAGTTGGTTGCTTTTATTGGTGCTGGTGACTGGAACGGTATAGCAACTGTTATCGATCGAAATACAGATACAGATATCAACACAGGCAAAGATGAGTTTGATGTAGCTAACTCCAGATTGATATGCCATGTCCTGATAACAAGGAAAGGAAAAACACCCATCCTGATATGTTGCATAAGAGACAAATCTTGCAGCGGAAGAACACGAGAGGATTTGGACAAACTGGTTGGATTCGCAGTTTCCAATGGCCGTAAGCTGAAAAGGCGATATCTGACCACTACAGTCAACAACCCCTACCGGTCCTGTATGTTTCACTTTGTGATACATGTATTGATAGTACCTACGGTAGGAGACATTACAAAGGTCTGGGATTCTAGCTGGACAGATAGTCAGCCAGTGATATATCCTCAGGGTGACACTGCAGCACAATATTCTTTGTCCTGCAATGCACTTGCTGAGTGGCTTTTGAAGACGAGATATTCTGTCAGAGACAGATATGGTGAAATACTCACTGAACACCTGACAGAGGCACAGGCGAGAGTTCTGTTCGACAGAAACGAGCGTGTCCTCATTGTGCGTGGAAAGAGCGGTACTGGAAAAACAGTCATCGCTTTGCACTTGGTCCACGAAGCCTTGAGTTGCGGACTGAGAGATGAAGATGTGCTGTACATTTGCAGCAGCGCTGGTGTAGAAGCTTACGTCAGCGCTCAAGTACCTTGTCGGGTGATGGTGGTAAAGACAACTGACTGCCTCTCATCAGAGCAGAAGGACTTTCTCTCCAAAATGAAGCTGATAATTGTGGATTATATTCATGCTATTCAACTTGGAGCAGAATGGAAAGGATCTTGCGACACGGTGGTTTTGGAAAGCGACCCCACTGATTTATATAGGGCAATGTTTCTCAAAGCAGCACATGGCAGCAAAGTGGCAATATTTTTCGACCCCGATCAGGACTATGAGGGACACCTTCCGGCAGAGTTTGATAAAAGGCTGCGAGACTTAGCTGAAAGCGTTGAGGGGTTATTGCCGCAGGACATCAGAATCGTCACACTGGGTGATAGGATAAGAAACAGTCGAGAGATTAATCGCTTCATGCAGGCCAATCAGAACCAGGCAAAAGTAGGCGGAACCATTTCGTGTCTGAATGAGGAAGACGGTGATGACATTGTGTACGGGTACATCGGGCGGAACCTAGAGGACAGTGCTAATCTCTTGAATGAGAAACTTGGTGCCCTGGAGAAAAAGTACAATCCTAAATCAATTGCCATTGTGTGTGATGATACTGACCAGCGTGACAGCATGAGACGCCTGCTGCTGGAGAGGTTCCACAGGATCTTTCAGACAGCCAGACAATATCCTGTCCGGCGCATGGTGCTCTGCAGCTTAGAAGATTTCGGAGGACTGGAAGCACATGTTGTACTCTTTCTGTTGCCGCCGAAGTTTGAAACTGAGGCAATAAAAGTTCCATGGAAATACATCAACACCATCAGCTCTCGTGCAAAGCAAAGAATAGAGTTTCTGCTGCCTTGGGAACCCCAGGAAAAAGCCTCCAAGCAAGGAAAGATTCACAGATGGCTGAGAGTTTTTAAAAGGGTGAGATTATGTTGTACACGTGTACAAGTAAATTCGATGTATAATACCAGCATTTCCATCTGAAGGTATTTGTATCTAGTATATAGATGTTTGTTATTTTTGATTTAATTTTGAAATGTGTCAAGATGAAGGAAACAATGTAGTTTCTGGTAGGAAAAGTTTTATAGATATTTGAAACCAAATGTAACAAGCACTTAATTACTTAATTGGCACCTCAGAAATGAAATGACTGCAATGCTGTACTCACATATGTGCTGCACACAATAACAAAAATAGACTAAAATTCGTATCAAGTAAATAAACAACTAGGCTAGAGTACAGCTTCTAGTATGTAGTATGGAACTCTTCATGCATGCATGTGTGATGCAAAATTGTATCTTTATGTGTCTGACTGTGCATTTACGTATCCATGAAATAAAGTGCACCACAATACTCATTATGAAACTTGTAGACACTGTTCAGTTACAGATATGCAACAAAACCAATACATATCCCCAGTACATTTGTAGACTCAATCTTAGCAGTGAGAAATGCACCCTGATATGCTTGTTCGTTAAGCCATAAGTAGTTTTCAAAACCATGTCTCATCTCATCTAAACCAAACAGGTTATGGCTTACACATCTGCTGCAAATGCGTTCATTTGACTGGACAGTCAATAGTTCTAATGGTGAAAAGTCAAGTACAATTGCACGACAAGTTAAGAGATTACGGAAAGCTCTAAGCCTTTATCATGTTTCTTGTCCAATGTTTTCATGAATACTAGTAAGCTGCAGAACAGACACGTCCCGTATCTGTTGTACACTAGAACAGAAAATTACAAAGGAACTCTGCAGGATGCTACCCTTGTGTCATTTTCAATTATGGCGTGTAATACTAAACTGACATTTTGCTGCAGAGGCGTGGAAGGCTCCGTTCTCGGACGTCTGTCAAGCAAAGAAATATTGACACTCTGCTGGAACTCTTTAAAAGGGTGAGTGAGTGCTTTACGCACGCGTTAGACCTTCGATTAAGTATCGTCCACAGAATATGGACATACATAATTCTTATTGCAGTCAGCTTAACTTCTTTTCAATAGCGACCCATGAGTCGCCATAAAGTAATCTGAAAGGTACGATCACCTATTTATTAATGAATCAGTTTGAAAGCATTTGCAGTATATTACAGTGTAGTGTGGCGCGTGGTGAGTAACATGTAAGTGAACTATATGTGTATTGTAATATAAGGCAGCTAGACGCTAATTATCAGATGGTCCTTGCTGGACTTGGATGTTATACAATGTTTTATTGGATCCCATGTAAAACATTCTGCCTACCCAAGGCCATAGGAGCGGTTATTCACAAGATACCCTGGCATTTATTATGTCACATTATATGGTAGGTCAAAAGTTTATTTATGACCATTGCTTAGTTGCCTGGTAGTCCACATAGGCATATAAGGCAACAAACGGCATTTATTCCGTTAATTCCCTTATATATAAGGCCACTAGGCTTCATGTATTAAGTTAGTTACCCCACCCAATTTTGTTACACTCTTAGACGTTGTACATTTCACACGTGTTTCCAGAAAGATATATCCACTACACCTGTTCCTGATAATTTTTTACCCTTACCCTGTTGTGTTTTGTCTGCTTTAGCCACCTCTAGACTATGGTGGACTGACGGTGACTGGGAGGACGACGATCCAGGCAGGGTATGAGCTGTGGGGACTGTGTTACAGCGACAGCTGCCTCTATACTGGGGAGTGGCGGAAGGTAGGGTCAGGTAAATACAGTTGGACTCTTGCTGCCTACCGGCTACATTGTAAGAGTGGAAACATCACACTGCTGGACAGACTGGAACTGGGAGTGGCGGGTGGGCCTTGGTTTGTGAATCCCCGCATCGAGCATCACAGCCGGAGGGTGTTCGTCCCATACTATGACAGAGGTGTGGCAGTAGCTCGCCTGGACGGTGACAGACTGGTCAGAGAGACCGTACTGACATGTGTCAGGTTTGCTGTCAGCGTGGATGTCATGTCACCGTACACTGTCTATGTATGTGACAGGGAAGGCCGCAGTGTCCATGTTGTGGACGTCCGAGTTGACAGGATAAGGTCAACATTGATAACTCCAGAGGCAGTGAGGGGTGAGCGGCCAGACAACCTGGGAGTGCTGGGTGACAGTGTCATGGTTGGTTACTATTGCGGTCCTCTGGTTATCTACCGTCACGGCATCTCTGCTCCTATCAAGGTGATACCCCGCCCTGGGGGACTGCAGCAGTTGCTTGCTATCAGCACAGATTGTGAACGTCATTTCATACTGACGGATTATGACACCAAGTCAATATGTCAATCACTGCTCACTGGGATTGTCTGAATATTTGTCTGCACTGTTCTGGATAATGTTTGGATGTTCTGCTGAATCTGTCTGGATATATGTCCACACTGTTCTGGATAAAGGCTGGACAATTTAATTTATAGCGTACTTGGCAAACGTGACTGAACTCATAATCTATTGATTTGCCATTATTTGCATTAGTGACCGAGTCCATTGTGTTCTGGATAGTATCTTATGTTCTGGATAATCTTTCAGGATTAGTTGCACATCATAGTGTTAATGAGCATTTTTACATCATCGAATGGGTGTGTCAGTACACACGTGGTTACCTAGGGAACTATGTATACTTTGGGGGTAGTGTCAAGCAAGTCATGCAAGGTGGACTATTTTACATAGTCCTAAGTCCTATTACCATGATTATAGTGCCCGATTAACACATATTTATGGGATGCCAAAGTGGAATTTAATGCCTATGTTATTTAGATTAAAAAATCTAATTTTAAAATATCATTTTCTAATGTTAAAATTCATTTTCTAATATTAAAAAAATCATTTATTAATATTAAGAACTATTTTTTTTATTAGAAAAAGGTTTTCTAATATTAGAAAATATATAGTTTTTAATATTAGAAAATAGGCAATGCATTTCACTTTGGCAACCCACAGATATTTGGTCAGTTTTTCAATACATACAACAGTATTCAAGACTAGCTCAAAACATGCAAAATGGCAGAAGTATTCCCAGAAAAAATGACTCACCAATTAACAACGTTCTGTAGTGACAGGTTTACGGGACACTTACCTGGTTTCAGACAAAAATACAACTGCCAACATGCAAAGTTATATTAGATAAAAGCCATGTCCATGCTGCAGAATTAGCTGATTTATCTAAAGGCGTTTGACATATAGATCCACAGTGGGTAAACTGGGCACATATGAAGTGACACGGTATGTGCTTATCGTGAGTTATTTTTGTAACAGAAATTAGCAACATGTTCTTGGTCTACACGACATGCATGCACGCCATGAGGATTGGATTATTTTTTTGTCGAGATGATTTATTGTGTGGTTTAACTTGCCATATAAATAGTTTAAACTATACAGGTGACAAGATCATTGTTGTACTATCACAGCTTAAAATGCATGTGATTATACATCAATGTGATTAACTCAACTGCACGCATGCCAATACCGATAAGTTTCAACTAATTCTGTTTAGTAGACAAAAAGTAGCTGGCAGTCTAAATATAGGGTGTACTGCTATACATTCAGACCCAGTTTAAAACTACTGGGAGTTTCTATTGATAAAACTTTGTCTTTTTGTCTTTGTGTTTGACCAAAAGACGGGAAGGTGTATAAATGTCTTATCTCGCATGCCCAATGACTTAATGATATTGAGGTGTTTTATTTAGTCATGCATGCATGTTGTGATGCAAAAATTGTATCTTTATGTGCATGACTGTCCATTTATCTAGCCATAAAGTAAAGTGGACCTCAATACTCATTATGAAACTGGTAGACACGCTTCAGTTACAGATGTGCAACAAAGCAATGCCTATCCCCGGTACATGTGTAGACTAAATCTTATCAGTGAGAAATGCACTCTGTTTTGGTTGTTCGTTAAGCCATGCGCAGTTTTCAAACCATGTCTGTCTAAACCAAACAGGTTATGGCTTACACGTCTGTTGCAAATACGTTCATTTGACCGACAGTCAACAGTTCTAATGGTGAATAGGCAAATACAAGAGCACAAAAAGTTAAGAGATTCCGGAAATCTCTAAGCCTATATCATGTTTCTTGTCCAAAATGTTTGGATGAATACTAGTAAGCTGCAGAACAGACACGTCCTGTATCTGTTGTACATTAGAACAGAAGATTACAGGCAAAAGAACTTAGGGTGCTACCCTTGTGTCATTTACAATTATGGTGAGATATACTAAACTGAATTTTTGCTGCAGAGGCGTGGAAAGCTTGGTTCTCGGACGTCTGCCAAGCAAAGAAATATTAAATGGTGCATGAAATATTAAATGGTACATGCAAATGGTGAATGGTGCATTGTACTGTTTATTCTGACATTTACTGCCGACGTAAAATAAATTTTATGTTGTTTTATTTTACTTTCCTACATCACAAAATGTAATATAGTGTTTTCCTATGAAATCCCCACATGTCATGTCTACCTCCCTAACCTACTACCTACTTTGTGCGACACGTTATACCAATGATCCTATATTCTCATAGGTTATACTTTGTCAAGCAATAGAAGATTTGTCCATCCGAGGGGTTAGGGTTTGGGGTATGGGGTGGCTGGCTGTCCACAGAAAAGCCGATATTTTCTGAAATTCACTTTTCTCATGCGCTATACAGTAAATGATACTAATCAAAGAAAATAAGGAGTGACTACGGAAAGGAAGGAAGGAAGAATGAAAGAAAGAAGGAAAATAGGAAAGAAAGAAGCAAACAAGACATAGTGATAGAAAGAAGGAAGATAAAGAAAGAATATAAGCTGCTTTTGTGCATCCGCCTTTCCATTCTGGCGATTATGGCCGTCGTCAGTATTTTCCGTGTCATCACGTTTCATTACATTACCTTTCGGCTGGTCGTAGAGCGAAACGGGGTGAAATTTGGGCCTTGGGGTGAGCATTCAGTGTATACAGGGTACTTTTGACACTTAAGTGGTTAAGGTTATTCTGCGGTCATTGAGTGCGTCTCCCCGATTTTCGACAATCTTTACCTTGAAAATGGCTGGTCGTAGAGCGAAACAGAGTGAAATTTCAGCCTCAGGGATGAGTATTCAGTGTATGCAGGATACTTGTGAAGTTAAATGCTTCAGGTAATTCTGGGGGTCATTCGGTGCATTTCCGATTATCAAAAACCTTGTGCCTCGAAAACGGCAGGTCTTAGAGTGAAAGATACATCTAGATCTCTATGTTATCCAGTTTTATGTGGTCATTGTATTCCATCTTACCAAGCAGAGCGCCAAGCCCCTGGGCTTCTTGTTAGTTTGTGGGCTTTTTTTTTTTCATTTTTTGTTCAAACAACATCTATACTGAAAGTACACACCAAATTTACTCCGACAAATTCATGTATGCTCATAGGGAAGGTCTCTACCAGAGGTTTTAAAAGCATTGTGAAATTTCAACTTTGGGATTCTTGCCATATGTTTTTTCGTTTTCGTTAACATGGGACTATATGGGCATAAAAGTTTCAAACGACATCTTCCTGAAATTACACGCCAGATTCACTTCTCAAATCTCAGGTATTCTCCCAGGGAGATATCTCCCAAAGCATCAAAAGAATTGTGGGGTTTAAGGTCATTTCGTGGTCATTCAGTGCTCTTTTCTCTCAAAATGGTCTTAACTCGAAAAAGGCTGACTGAAAAGTGAAACGGACTGACATTTGGGACTGAAGAATGCTAGTAACACATATGTCATGTATATGGTGTACCCTCGTAGTGTATATCGTGTATATGATCATTTTTGGTTATTCAGTCCATTTGTCTCAAATGGCTTGCAACTCGAAAGGGGTTCGTTTTATAGCAAAACCCGATTGAATTTGGGACTCATGGATCCGTACATTTACTCCATTCCTTGTCTAATAAAGGTTAGTATGGCCTTCAAATGTCAAAATTAGGAAATTGTTAACTGAGGTACTTAGCTAATAGCTGCATGGCTGTTACGTAAAAAGCAACTTGTTCCTACATGTGTCTGGAAAGTGACCAAGCAGAGAGCCAAGGCCAATGGCCTATTGTTTTCGACTCCAGAGTTGTCCCAATGGATTGACGGCTCGGCGTACCAATCTGTCCAGTTCACGCTGTGTGACATCCCACACTGTGACCTGATAGGAGACTCCACCTGTGTGACTGTGGGCGTTGTTAAAGCCACCGATCAGGACGGACGATCGACACGCATGAAGTTAGTGTGAAATCGATATACACAAATGCAGACATATATAAGGACTGCTTTCTATAGCAGTAGCAGCATCACCAGCAACAGCAACAACAGCAACAGCAGCAGTAGTAGCACCACCACCACCACCACCACCACCACCACCACCACCACTACCACTACTACTACGACTACTACTACTACTACTACTACTACTACTACTACTACTACTACTACTACTACTACTACTACTACTACTACTACTACTACTACCGTACTACTACTACT
>JAAUYG010038160.1_pt1 | contig 11456 bp, 8 predicted proteins | sample 7278091 | NCBI WGS metagenome assembly JAAUYG01 (sample SAMN14350201, study PRJNA611818) | marine sediment metagenome | isolation source: surface marine sediment (0.6m) | place: French Polynesia: Moorea | collected 2018-08 | reverse complement strand
TTAGCACATGTCCCAATTCTTTCAATCTGAGGGCCGTTTTGTTGTGATTGCATTGATAGATTGAAGCGGTACAGTGCTGCCGACAATTATGCAGTCAATTATTAGGTTATTAGAGTGGTAATGCTTATCGATTCTTTTACTTTTTGATGGACGGAAAAGATTTCTCACGGGGCATGTGAAAATTGAATCGCCTGCAGTCATAGCCGAGCTGTTTTACACCCTTCGGACGTTTCCTATCCTTGCTGTCTGGATCAGCCGTTACTGGAGAGTAACATTCCAGCTGTAATATGAATCCAAACGTTACTGTGAGATGTTTTGAAGCTGACCACATTATTGAAAGAGAAGGACTCCCGGCCTCGGAGTGGCTCTATTTTAGCATCAATCTCCCACTGATGCTGGGCATATGTCTTGGTAACGGACTAATAATTGCTACCTTTATACGGATGTGGAAGCTACTTACGTTGTCCAACTATTTGATTCTCCAGTTGGCGCTGGCTGATTTCGCTCTAGGGTTCAGTCTTCTATACAATGCTTTAACAATGGTCCTCAGGGCACTCACGCTCAGCCATAACTTGTGTGCTCTGCGCCAAGCAGTCTTCATGTTTCCAGGCACGGCCTCGCTCACTGGGATAGTGGCTATAACCTGCAATCGGTATCTGGCTATAGTACAGAATCCTCTCACCTACCAGGATAATCCCAGTCCAATGTATTACGTCATGTACACGCTGATCATATGGATTCCAGCTGCTACCTTGGGATTCTTGCTTCCCATGATGTGGCACAACCACTGCCCTTCAGAATGCGCGTTTATTCTGATCATGACAACCTCGTTTCTCAAGAAAGGTTTCTTACCGTTCTTGGTTCTAATGGCATTTCCAATGACGGCGCTGTATGCCCAAATACTTTCAACTGCGAAGAAGCATTTGCGGAATATTGCCGATAATGCCTATCTACCACATGATGGATCAAGCCAATTACAGGATAGTATGTACACCAAAGGGCAGATTAAAGTTCTCAAGACAGGTTTGCTGGTTTTCGCGACATTTTACATCTCTTGGCTACCCTTTCTTGTTATTTTGGCAATCCAGTTATATTCTGATCAGCTAGAGCAAGCGTCGCCGATGGGCATGGCACGATCCCTCACCATGTGTTTGATCCCAGTAAATTCAATGGCTAATCCACTGATCTACGCCTACAAACTTCCAGATCTAAAGAGTGAACTATCAAAGATGTTTCGCAGGGCAACCAAGATATCAGTTATGGACGTGGAGAAACATCGCGACAATAAATGATTCGAATCGTCACGATAATTCTTGTGGCTTCAGCCATGAACACCCTATTCAAAACCATCATAGCCATGCCAGTAGCCTTATCACTGTTCATTGAAGTTGTAGTAACTGTGGCACTCAGGGGTTGCTTATAGCATCTAGGGGTTGAGATGATAGAACGTTCACCCTACCTTGAGGCTAATAACGTATCCCGTACATCGTATCCAGTACAAAGAAAGTACAGTGAAACCTGTCTTTAAGACCACCTGAGAAATGGGGACAACCTGAGAATTAAGGACAGCTACTTCAGCCCCTAGGTCTATTCATATTCATTACATAGAAATGGACCTGAAAACTAATACCACCTCAGAATTCAGGACAGTTTCTGACAGTCCCTTGGGTGTCCCTAATTCCTAGGTTCCACTGTAGTAATCTCGTTCAGAGTCCCACAGAGACAGATTGACTGCCTTGCCAACAGTGACCCCCCCCCTATCATGGTCACCGCATTCTGTGTAGAGAGGATACGCTTGACCTTAGACCCATCAAGGGCATTTGGCGCCTACAATAGTCCCGTACCGCCAAAACCATTGACTAGGCTTCTGTTTTGCTAATTATTCTGGGTACCTTTGTTCCCTGGCACATCAAGCTCATATATTGTGATCATTCTGTGCATTTCTCGGAAATTTGGTAATTGCTTCAGTTGACTCGGAGAAAATTGAGCACTGCATATGTCATTTATCAGGCGTTTTTTTTTTTTTTGGCGTTGAACATCTCGAGGTCACTTTGGGGGTAGTTTGTCTTGGAATTCATTTTAAAGTAGTGTTTTAAAATGGAATGGTTTTATCCCCCAAAAAACAAACAAACAAACAAAAAAAAAAAAAACAAGGAGAAGGTTTATGATAAATATGCAGGCAACATTGTTGAATAAAGCGTAAAGGGTCCTGAAAGTGTTATTGCTTGATACAGCAATGCGTCGTGTGGCAATGAAATAAATTGGCTGGTCTGTGACCCTCCTCGCTATTGCAAACTGACTTGACATCATGGGCTGTGGCTTTTAATAAATGCATATTTACTGAACATTATGATAAGTAATTCGAGAAATGAAAACTATTATTATATAAACTGAATAATTTCCCTATACTTTACCATTATGGGTCGGCGTGTAGGTATTTGTTAAACACACGGTTTAACTGCAGCAAAAACCTTACGCAGTTTTATCCAATGACGGTAGAGTATGACAAAATGTCATACTCTTCGTCAACCATCTTCGTTTGCGTTGACCTGTTTATTCGGTTATCGACAGCTAAACATGTAATGCTCACTCCGTCTCAGGTTCCACGCTCACACGGTCACGATGACACTCACAGTTCAGGTCACGGTCTCAGCAGCCCAGTAACTGGCTGGCTCCTCCAGCAGGAGCGGCTATCTAACCCTGGTGGTCCAGGGTGGTCGACTCACCCTCTACCTATCTCTCCTACACATCACTCTGACTTCGAGTCGTGCACCTCCGCAAAGCTGCGCCGCTGTACGTGTGCTCAATCTGACTCTAAGTCTTTGGCTTCAAGCACTCAAATCACTAGGTTATGCTCACACTCGTACTAGTGCTAGTCCCCTTGTTTACGGTCTCGTACTAGTACTAGTCCCCTTGTTTACGGTCTCTGACCCTCCTGAGGCATTCTGATTGTGTATATCAAAGTTGATATAAAAATGTCTAATGATATACATGGGAATGTGATATTAAATGTTACCAGTGTACTTCGAGTACGAATAAAGATATATTAAAACAAAATATATATCCTAAAGCCACCTGCTGTCTGCTGGTTACTAAGAAAACCAGTGCGCCCTAAATACTACCCAATCAGATTACGTCGCTACCTGAGCCCCGAATTGCGGGACCAATCAGAAGAGGCCCGACTTTTTTGCCACGTCCAGGGGCCTAAAAACCCGTCTCACTTCATACTGACAGAGGGCATCATTATCTTTCGAATAAGACCAAACATGATGTTTCTACGCTGCGTATTTACTGTGTATTTAAAGTTACCACTTTATCAGCGCAAAGCCCCGGGACCTGCAGGACTGTCATTTTACGGCCCCAACATTTCTGTACTCTTTTCTTTTCGGGACTCTGTACTGAGTCTCCCTCCAGCAGACGTCCTAGGCTGATTATTACAAATAATACAATAGGCCTAGTACTTCCTATCAGATCAAGGGAAATACATCCCCTGATTTACAGTACAAAGGATCTTACATTATCGGGATAGCTTGAACATAATTGGCCTTATAGTGTCCCACCGCGGGATGCGGGACAAGCCTAGCTCCCTATCCCCGCGGTTTCTCTGACCTTTCGGGCCATCTCCTACGCTCTCGACAACTAGTCTAAACCAAAATAAAGGCATGAACAGTGGCTGTGACCTTACAATATGTACTTTGTCATTTATCTTTTTGTTTACTATCACTTTATTTTTCTTTTTTTTTTCATTATTTTACTTTTTTCTAAGTTCAAATGTCATTTACTTTAACTATTTTTAGCCTTACACGTGGCTGGACGTGGCTAGCCGTGCTTAGGCAGTGCTTCAGCAGTGGAACAGCCGCCGACGGCCATACCCCGAACAGAGCACGACCAAGCTAAAATTGACCAAAAATTACGACGTACGACCACGTCCACAAGATTTTTGATAACCGTTTGTACGTGCTTTAGGCGTCGAGTGCTGTGTGATCGCTTAATATGTAGCAGTCGGTACGTATAATTATCAAACGCGAGCAAAAATTAACTGCTGGACGGCCTTATCACGATTGCGGAGGCACTCGGAAGCTGATCCCTTCTTCGCCAGTGAATCGTCCATACTACAAACAATTCATGCACTCGTTCAACGGCTGCTAATAATGGTCTTTTCTGCCTCTGCAATGTTGGATGAATTTAAATTGATGAGATTTAAGAAAAATAAAAACAAAATTCTGATTGTGTATGCGTGACAGCCATTTGGCCGATAGTGTTCGTTCCAGGGCGTATGCGACCCTCTTGAGGCATTCTTATGTTGTGGTTGGCAAGTGCTTATAGAATGAATGAAGTTAGGAGCTGCAGATACATGTGTTTTTCTCTTCAAGGCGCCAAGTAACACTTTAAATACCACATAGGTTATTAGGTCACAAATTGGAGGTCGCAGGTCACTTTAAATAAGCCCCAGCTCACGTTTATTGCAGCTGACATTTCCGTCCAGTGCGGCACGTGAAGGGTACCGTTTTGGGCTATGATATACTGTGGTACAGTGGACTATATTTCCACTAGTCTAACAATGCAGTACAAACCTTGAAGTGGGGCTTAGGAGGGATTCGAACCCAGGCTCTAAAGAAAATAATGCTTCAATAGAAAAGGCCAACTGGGATGTAAGACAGAAGCCCAGCACGCTAGCCACTAAGCTATGGGGGCACCTATAGTATGGTTGGATGTTCTGGTGCTGTTCATCTGCATATGCTGGGTTATTATTACCCACACCCTTTTCCGTCCATTGATACACTGGCGCGAATATACCCAACGCTACCACCCACACACCGTGGTCCATTGCTACACCGACCTACAAAACGCATTGCCGCAATGAATGTGAATGGAAATGTTCAGTGGCCGGGCATTTATTGGCTACCGGGCTACTAGGTCACCATTCACCCAATTTAACCCCCGTCCCCATCAGGTCGAAAGTGACCAAATACCCTCCTATAACCCCAACTTAATAGCATTACAAACAGGATAAGAATGAATTATTGAAAGCCCTGCTTTTCCACTGAGTATACAGTTATCAGTTTTATTAGTTTTCACGGCGAATTATTTATTGTAGGAAGCAATTGCAGCTGTAAAGGACAATCGGGCATTAAAGCTGTCATAGTACTTAGTGCTCTGTTGCCGCCTTGTACATGTATAAGAAATCTCTAAGTCACGTTTCTCTGTCTGCGGTCTAATTAAGGTAATTGAGTTCCGTGACAATGACGACTGACCTCTGTCCACTGGTCCTATATCCATTATCCGATGTCCCCATTCTTTCAATCCAACAGCCCATTCGTTATGATTGCGTTCTTATAGTAGGAAGCAATATAGCGCTGCTGACAACTATTAGTAGGTCATTCGGATGTTACAGTGGTAATGGGTATCGACTTGTTTACCTTTTGCTTGACGGAAAGGACTTCTCACGGACAAGTGGACATTGAATCGTCTGTAGTCACAGCTGAGTAGTTGACTGGACACCGTTCGGACGTCTCCTGTGTTTGCTGTCTGCATCAGTCAAAGTTTGCTGTGTTTGCTGTCTGGATCAACCAAAGTTTTTACTGTGTTTGCTGTCTGGATCAGCCAAATTTTGCTGTGTTTGCTGTCTGGATCAGCCAACATTTGCTGTGTTTGCTGTCTGGATCAGCCAAAGTTTGCTGTGTTTGCTGTCTGGATCAGCCGACGTTTTGCTGGAAAGTAACATACAACTGTAACGTTCTATAGCTGTAATATGGATCCAAACGCGACCCCGAGTCTCCGATGCTTTGAAGATGACCACATTATTGACAGGGAAGGACTCCCAGCCATGGTTTGGGTCTATTTTAGCATCGTTCTCACACTGATGGTAGGCATATGTCTTGGTAACGGACTAATACTTGCTGCTTTCATACGGTTATGGAAACTGCTTACGCTGTCAAATTATTTGATTCTGCAGTTGGCGCTGGCAGATTTCGCTCTAGGTTGCGGTCTTCTATACAGTGCTGTAACAATGTCACGCAGGAAACTCATGCTCAGCCATAACCTGTGCGCCCTACGCCAAGCAATGTTCATGTTTCCTGGAGCTGCCTCAGACATTGGGATACTAGTTATAACCTGCAATCGGTATCTGGCTATAGTACAGCAACCTCTCACCTACCAGGATAATCCCAGTCCAAGATATTACGTCATGTACACACTGATCATATGGATTCCATCCGCCATCTTGGGATTCTTGCTTCCCATGATGTGGCACAATCATTGCCCTCCAGGCTGCACATTTATTCTGATCATGACCACGTCGTTTCTCAAGTACGGTTTCTTGCCGTTCTTCGTTCTAATGGCATTTCCGATGACGGCGCTGTACGCCCGAATACTTTTCACTGCGAAGAAGCAATTACGTAACATTACTGATACTGCCTGTCTGCCCCAAGGCGCACCAAGCCAATCACGAGATACTATGTACTCCAAGGGGCAGATTAAAGTTCTTAAGGCAGGTTTGCTAGTTTTCGCGACATTTTACATCTCTTGGCTGCCCTTTCTTGTTATTTTGGCAATCCAGGTATATTCTGGTCAGCTGGAACAAGCCTCGCCGATGAGCATGGCGCGGTCCTTCACCATGGCTTTGATCCCAATAAACTCACTGGCAAACCCACTGATCTACGCCTACAAACTTCCAGATCTAAAGAATGAATTATCAAAGATGTTTCGCAGGGTTAACAAGACATCATGCAGTTATAGACGTGGGGATATATCGTCACAATAAATGATTCGCCGCGATAATTCTTGTGGCTTCAGTCATGAACACCCTATGCAAAACCAACATATCCATACCAGTAGCCTTATCACTGTTCATGGATCTTGTGATAACTGTGGTATCCAGGGGTTGCTTATAGTATCTAGGGGTTGAGATGATCGAACGTTCACCCTATCCAAGCCGGACTGTAAGTATAATCAACGATCCTATATTATAGGATCGTTGATATAACAAACCTAGCGTTCAGAGATAGCAATTCAGTACTGTTCAAGAGCTGAAATTTCATTTGTTGGAAGCACGTCATAAAAAACACCAGTTTAACTTTAAACAGAAATGTACATATAACTGTGCCATGTCAAGCAGTGAACATATTTGGGTAGGTTGGCAATGCATTAGAGAGTTTTTAGCTTTTAGATATAACGTATATTGTCATGTCGAGGACTTGGATAACGTCGATCGAACCATTGAATATTTATGCACAGAGTAATGTACAGCAGACCACTGTAAACGGCTTTTGTAAATATGTTTTACCAGTGCATTGTCATTTAGTTGTATTTTTGTGCATGTACATCTTTGCATGAATAAAATATAGCAGAACATTGCGCTTGGGGTTGCGCGAAGCGCTTGACCCTCTACACCACTTACACCTAAGTTGGCACTTTGGGGCTGGCGCCACACTTGTCGAGTTGGAGAAGTCCCTAGCTGAAGCCAGCCAAGGTAGCCAATTTCCATTCTGACCGGCCATCGCCATGTATAAATCGCCATGTGTCCGCATTAGCTATGCACATGCATAGGAGAGACTGTGGTTTACTGTGAGGGCCAGAAAGCGCCTTCACAGATACTACGTCCCTGTTGGAGCTCCTGGGAGCCTGGTTGAACTAGATCCAGGTCTGCCCGAAGGCTTCCCCATCGACAATTTGCCTGCTGGAGAGCTACAACCAGAAACTCCACAAGAGATCGATTTCTGGCTCGAGGCGGCTTTATTAATACCAGTGGCATGCCCACAGACAGACTCCGGACTATTACCATGGGCGACTACGACATGATGACTATATAAGGATACAATGATAATACAATGAGGACAAATAACATAGTATACAACAAGACAATAAGATGCTAACTCACAGGACGGATTACGAACTACCCAAAACACAACCTGGTTTGAAGAAAACTATATGCAGGCAAACCCTGGTAAATCCAGGTACTCACTTTGGGGGATACGCTTTGCACTACTGGACTGAAGATTGAGAGACATATAGAATGGAAAGAGATGTGTCAAGATACTGGTGTATTCAGATAAAATTAAGTTTTAAAACTCGCATAGATGAAATATGTAAGCCTGCAGGCAAATGGCTAGGTTCATTACGATGTCTGTGGTATGTACTTCATTATGAGGGGAAATTGACCGTCTTTATAAGACAGTCTTCTCAGATCATATTTTGCACGCAAAATTGTGCACAAAGAAAGCTCAGTGTACTTTAAGCGTATATTTAGAGAAAAGACCATATCGCATGTGCTTGTAGAAGAGATGACGGTTTCCTTGAGGCTTTTAAAATGTTAATTTCAAAGTGGGCTGGGTTTTACGTTCTGTAACTTATGTTACTCTTTCATAATCAATGTGTGTTATAATGATTAACCACATGTCCTGCCCCATGGGCACAGTTTTCGAATGGCGCAATACAAATCTAATAATAGATTGATTGATTATGGAGCCGTATTTTAAATACTATACACATATGTCTGCAAGATCATCACTTGTATATATTCCTCATTTAAACCAAATCACAATGGTTGCCTTGGTTTCAGCCATCGGCCAGCCCTTGCTAGATTCAGTTGGAATGGAATACAAATGGAGGAGTTACACAGAAATGATATGAAATGTAGCATCCGGTTCAAACAGGCTGATATGTGATTTTATCCCGTAGAGCATTTATACTGGCATGCATGATCGAACACTAATAATGAATATACACTGCTCAAAATATTTAAGGGATCAGATTTTCAAAGACATATATTTGGAAATATATTGGGAATAATCCTTCCAGATTGTAGTCCTGTTTAGTTGAATTATTTGCGTGATTTTGCAGTTGTGACAGAATAGAAGTTAGCAAATCTTTATTTTTACATAACCCAGAGGGGAATCACCCCCAAAGCATAAGTGTATCAGAGCTATTGCAATCATGACGTTTATCCTTTCAAACACGTTCACACACTATGACAGTGTTTATTGTCAAAACAGTAGCTGGTATGGCTACTGATTTGACACTAAACTACGTTAACTTTGCCCCCTTAAACGTTTGGAACTTTGCTCCTTTACATGTCTGTATTATGCTACGCTAACTTTTGATCCCCTTAAATGTTTTGAGCAGTATAATGGTGGATTGGAAAACGGATGATAATAGCCCACAAGACCACAACATCCATACACGTGCAGAAATATGCAATGGTAGCAGTTTCAATTATAGTGGCATGCGCATATAATGTACAGAATAACAACAGTACATATAGCATAACAAGCATCCACCTTTGACAGGCTTATAGGTCACTCAGAGAACAGAAAAACATGAAAAACCCAGAGTACAGAGAAATCGTAATAACTGCTATAAGCAAATTGCGTTCTATGACTGCTTTACAAATTTAAGTAAAATTGTCGTCTATTACTATTGTGTATATAAATATGGGTATAATGAAATGTTTTGTTACTGCAGGTCTAGTGCCGCCTTTCTACCTAGGATTTCGATGTAACTTTGCATAAGTTCTATCAGTCCCCCCCCCAAAAAAAAAATACAACAAAAAAAAAAACAAGAAAAGGAGTACAAAGTACAAGAATGGAATATGTGAAAAGTTCCACCTATACGTTCTAGAGATCTTATGTCCTTGTCTTTTTGTTTTGCTTTTTAGAAATGCTAAAGCACAGTATGTCCTGTACTGTCCTGTTTCCATTCCTTTATTCTCCATTGCAGTGCAGAGTCTGTTGATCATAACGGGCCCCTTGAAAGGCTCTTATCATCTACTTCCCGACGTGGGCAGCGGCCATGAGAACAAGTAAGTTCGCAATCATTGATAATATAATCTCGTCTAGAATGGAAGGATTTGAAAAGTTTTCACTTCCACATTGCGGAGATCTTATTACCTGTGGTTTTTTTTTTTTTTAGAAATGATTGCAAAACAATAGACAACATCCGTTTCCGTCTGGAATCAGATAGCAGCAGCCGATAGCTTAAAGTATGGCAAACCTAGACACACAGAGAAGAAGAGGAAATATAATGCTAAAACTACATACCCCGACACTGGTATGGGGCATAAGACCAGACGGTAGTAAAACAGTTTGCAATGTATTTCATACCACAGAATATCATATTGCGGCCACATCAAAGTGAGATCGACACAAGGACATATACAAATGCTTAAAATTTGTTTAAAATATTTTAGATTGTAGTTGAGACTATATGTTCTATCGAAAGGGCGGGCCATTAAAATACGTGTTACATCAATTCTCCAAAAGCCCATTTTAATCGACCGATGTCGTTTACTGACAATTTGCAAGCAGCGCTAAAATAAAAACAATAACAATTCCGAAGCATAAGAGATGAGTGTCTCATACAAATTGACGAATCTGAAGCTTCCTCTCTAGTGTGTCGCCATCAGACCCAATTACGGTACCATCAGACCACATCAAAACAGTAGGCCTACTACATGTATGTTCGTCATCACACTATATTTGACCTAAAGAATTAGAGCTCGCTGGCATGTTTGAATGTATAAGAGGGCCTAGAGCGTAAGATAAGGATGCAAGATATTTATAAATAAATGCATTTGTTTAATGTCGATGTTTTGTTATACATGTATATGCCTTTTTAAATGGACCATAGATGAAAAATGAAGTTTTTTCCATTGCTCTATCCATTGTAAAGATATTTTAATAATTAAATACTAAATAGATGAGTTAGAAGCTGATAATATTGAATATTGTCTTGATTCCTTTGTATGTTTTATTTAGTACTTGAGTTTCGAACAGGATCTTGAACCTACCCTATGCAAAGTTAGCAGAGCAGCAGTCTTCCATGGATGACAAAAATTAAAGTAGTATTTACCACACTTCCCGTATTAAAATTACATCTTCGATTACTTGCTTAACAAAGACTCCTAGGCACACAATGTATGTGACCATTGTCCCGAAGAATGCACCCACTGGGCTTTATTTTGCGATTATGCGATATTTCGTAGGCAGTCACAGTGGCAGATATGTTACCCATGGGATATTCAGACTGTAGAAGAGTTGCTTTGTTGAATAGATTCCTACAGCTGGGACATTCGCAGTTCATTTTTAGCTCTGCTTGACTACGTCAGCAGAGCTCATGAAATAAAAATTCGTCCGTCCGTCCGTCTGTGGCATCGATTATCTCTGAAGTTATTGTATAGATTTCTTTCAAATTTTAGTTGTGGCTTCCCCTGGGCCATATGCCCAGAAAAAAAAAATCTTGATTTTTTATGAATATTTTTCGTTTCGTTAACATGGGACCCTATGGGAGCCAAAACTTCAAAACACTACTACTCCTACAAATCGCAGCCGTAAGTTTTCAAAATTTTCCTGAATTTTCTTACTAATGGGCCTCACAAAACTATGTTTGGGATTTTTGAAATTTTGAAAATTGAAATTTTAACGAATTTTATTCGTTTTCATTAACATGGGACCCAATGG
>JAAUYG010111668.1_pt1 | contig 11458 bp, 6 predicted proteins | sample 7278091 | NCBI WGS metagenome assembly JAAUYG01 (sample SAMN14350201, study PRJNA611818) | marine sediment metagenome | isolation source: surface marine sediment (0.6m) | place: French Polynesia: Moorea | collected 2018-08 | reverse complement strand
TTAGACTGTAGTGACTTGAATTGACTTTGCAATCGTTATCACCTGTTTTGGCACGGTATGACCCTTTTGGTGTTGATGTGCCGTTAAACTTTGATAACACTCACTCACTCAACGTACACCTCCCTTGCACGGTGTCCACGTGCTTCCCGGCTTGGCACGTTAAACTCGACTCGTGGCCCTTCCTGAAACGACCTGCAGCTTTCTGCTGAACCGTCAAATGATTCAGACTATACACGGTGTATAACACCCAGACTCAATATAGGCCAGTATGAGTCAAAGCCATACTATTGTTAGTCCTGCTAAAGATGACAATATACGTCGAGTAACAAACATAAGTAAACACACTATTAACTAAACTAAAATTAAATTAAAATTAAATAAGTAAAATTGAGAAAGTGCTGCACTAAGTGTTATCTGACTTGACGTGCTGCCGCTTGAGATTCCCATGAATTGTGCCACTACTATTGTACAACTTTAATGTACAAATTGCCAATGTGTTAAGCTACAATATACACCACCAATACACAGAAAGAGTCATCTGCTTAAACATACGCGTTTTCATCATTTTCAGCAAGTGTAACATTGCTGAATAAATAAAAATAAATAAGTTCCTATATTAAAAGTACCTTTCATTATACATGTATGTACATGTTAGTAGTGTACGTAGCGGCGACGAAATGTTCATTATTTCGTCTCAATCATTCCGTCCTTCGTGCATTTGTGATATTTATACAAATCAATGAATTTCTTCATTCAGTACGCCGTTACATTTAAATAAATTACTATTTTACTGGCATACTAATTTCTTATGAATGCAATAATGTACAGCAACGTTTTGCTTACTAAAATTTACTTTTTGATTTTTTCCAGAGACAGAAAGGCAAGCAAAGCTGTATGTTCAAGCAATGGAACCTTGGCAGGAAACAATTGAATGATGATAACCTGTATTGAACTGTGGGCATTCAGTGATGGAAGGCGCTGGTTAAGCCCCGAGACATTAATTTTGGACAGCTTGTTTTCACATAGACCTTTTTTGTTCGAGTTGATGAAGTCCAAGTCATTGGCTATGCATCTCTGACCAGTGTCATGACACAACAAAGTCTGAGTGGTAGCATTTTAGTATGGCATCAGAGGGAGACGGCCTAATTTCGCAATTTGTGCGACGAGAAACGTCTTACACTGTTATACAGCTCAGCAAGTTTCGTTTTATCATTTCTTTTTAAAATGCCAGCTTGGACAGCGAGGGTCTGGGAAAATGTTAGCTTCACAAACTTCTCATTTGAACTGAAGACGTTTTAAACTCCCAAAGATGGTGGGATAGTACATTTACTTCTTCAGTAGCAGCAAAAACAAGAGCCTCGTGGTACAACTCATGTCCAGATATGCTGGTTGAATTGCTTTATTTATGCTATTTCTTTTTCTTTTTTTTTTTTTGCTCTTTGGGAAGAACTATGCAAAGTGACATCAGGCGTGTAATTCATATCAGACTGTTAAATAACGTGTGACTAAAATTTGCAACAAAATACGCACTTGTATATTGTAGTTTGTAAATAGTTTATTAGTAATGTTTTCAATGTAGTATTTAGTATTTTCTTTCTAGATGCCTGTATATTGTTTAGTTGCAAGTCTCTATCGTCCACGCAGTGGTAGCTCGTTGTGTGCAGCTAATTCCAATCACTAGACGTCTGCCATCACTATAACAAATAAGGATTGGAACGATGTTCAAAATTTCGAACTTCACAGAATAGGTCAGAGGAAGCATCTTGAAATGACAGACCTGTGACACCAACGCCGTTAGCAGAGAGCAGTGTATGTGTTGCAGTACCAGTACTGTTTATGCAATACTAAGAAAACTACCTGTCTGATATGGTGCTTGACCTCGCAATCATCATGACAACACTTTATCGTAACTTATCACATTTGGCGCTCGAGCCAACAATACACGCTAACTTGTAAACCATTTATAAAAGCGGACAAGTACCATGAAGCGTATTGTTCCACTGAGTGGTTATACATGTATATCACGGTATCACTGGGCATTTGGCTGTCAAAGCACTGGATGGCATGTGCGTCACGCAGCATACACGCCTACACACTGTCATAGCAACAACCTACAAATGGTGTCTCTACTGCCTAGTGGTTAGTGTGCCGGGCTTCAGTGATGTATCACATTTTGCCTTTTCCGTTAAAGAACTTTTCTTTAATGAAAGCGGCACATGGGCTCGAATCCGTCCCACGGCACACTATTTTTTTTTCGGAAAAAAAGACACTAAGTGAAACACTGGCGGACATTATACTCGTGATCACAGCCCTGCGAACCACTACCGGTCGGGGTGTGAGTGCTCTAATGTACTGCAAACCGACGTTGTTTTAAGTGCTTAAATGGCATAAAAATAGTCGGTAATAGGTCTGACAATCTGGCCGTGCCATCCTTTTACAAAATAAATTTTTGAGATTGTTCGTACGACATTATAATGTAGTCATACTTCATACTGCTAATACTAATCAATGTCCCCAGTGCAGCAAGGATTTTGCTGTACCTACGTTCACAAGACATTGCAAGCCAGAAAAGGAAACGTTAGCATAATTTTCGCACATTTGATCATTCGGAAGATCTTAGTATGAAAGACCAAAATATATTTCTCAAATATGCAGATATAATAAATATCCAAATCCAAAGGGTCTTATTTTAGCGGTAAATGGCTCATAATAATTTAAACAAACATATTGAATAAATGACATACCCGAAATAATTCGACTTAAATCAAATTAAGCACACGCATTGAAATGAAATTAAAGAAGCGTATTTTTCTCTTGTTGGACTTGTTTGACTTTCTGTTCAGTCAATCTCAGGGGCTTTTATAGAAATGTGCATTTAGTAAAAAGTACGATCAATACTTAATCAATGCTACTAACGTCACTGCTGATGCTGCTGAGTATAACAGGGAATGGACATTTGTTTTGCGCTTTCCACGGAATCATCGTAAGGCAACCAGTTACGCCATAGATCGCTGCTGATCACAACAAGGTCAGTTATGCTTTAGATACATGTATTATGTTTGATGGGTATTTATGTAATAAATGTCTTGACTATAACATAAAATCGACAAACGTCAATCTTGGGCAATCTTGTCAACAGGGCACTCTGGGAGACTGGGCCGCATAAATATCTCGCAGGGGCGGCCAGGGTAATTGGTTTGATCGAATAAGCATGGGACAACATGGCTGACCTAGTTGCTGTTGCCGAAACCTGCAGCACCGTGACTGCAAGCTGTCAACGACGCAGCATGAGTTGAGGCGACACCCAGTGGCAAACATTGTATCACTTTATATTTAGCTCTTCTCTGTGCTATTGCATAGCAGAGCCACTGCCATCGCGCGGGCGTCTGTCATCCGTCCGGCCGTCCGTAAACCCGTTTCTTTTCCGAAACCGTGAAGTATCACCAAATTATACCTTGTAGTATTACCAAATTTGATGGCAATGTATATTTCCACCATATCTCGAGAGCAGGTTTTTTTTCCCCAAAATTTTCAATTTTAGGTTTTTAGATCTTCTTGACTGTGTCAACAGAGCGACTGCCAACGCCAAAAGTTTGGGAAAGGTAGCTACATGTACGCACCAGTTCTCCAGGCTTTTTTTTTGTTTGTTTCTTCAAATTTTGAATTTGCACTGTTAGTTTAAATTGTACATTTTCCTTAAGTTACCCACCGGGTTGAGAAATAACTTTTAGGGACACAGTTTAACAATTAAGTGGATGCACAGATAATATTTGTAGTCGTGATTGCTGATGGATATGTTTTACCAACACTAATGAAATATATGGAAATATCGTCATTAATCTTAAGGAATACAGTAATTAAACTTTTATCTTGTATATTTTTTTATCTGATCAATTAGTGTTACACGCTTTCCATGAGAAGCAACTTCATGTGGTTTCCTAAGAGTTTCCTAAAGAATTATGTTGATGTACACGATGATTTTGGTAGACGTCTGCTGATTAAACATCGCAGTTAACCCAAAACCTGGGGCGTGGTTTAATCGTGAATCCTATATCACATATTAAAAGTTTAGCAGTCTTTCCCTTTGAAGGTACATGTAATGTCACAGCAGCTTTAAAACAAAAATACACAGTCGCGAAAGAAACAAATAAAACAGTATAGGCAAGGAAATAACAGAATATTAAACTTGCTACCAATAGCGTACTAGTGCATGTAAGAAATTTTGGGATGGCGTAATAAAAGTGATTAACATACCTTGTCATTGTAAAATACAAAACTTTGACCCACTACCACCTCTATTCTATTTAAAGGCTACTGCTGATTGATTTTTCTCATGTAAAAGTAAATACAGAATCAAAGTAACTATATTTTAATGTTACAGTTAATTTGTTGAACAACCTGGCGTTTTGTGTCACTTCCCACGTGTATATGTAGGACCTACATATCGTATCACACATTTTTTTCTGTATTTCTGTTCTGTGTATGAAGCAGATCAGTGCAGACACCACTGTGCATTACACGCCCCCATTGTGTTGGCAATATAATCGCTTTATTACCGTCCGTATTATGCTCTATATCCCATCGCGGCGATTATGGCAAATATCGTCTGCTACATAATTTAGATCTAGCAATGACATAACATGACTTACAAAAACAGGATTCGTTTACACCAATAGCACTATTAGAGGCCGACATGAGACAGACTTCGCCATAATGGTAACAGTCGTTCCGAGTTTGCAAGATATACAGGCGTTGTGCGTTTACTCCTGGCGAATAATACTCTCGTTCTGCAGGGTCACAGCTCTGGTTGACGCTGTCAGCACTAATAGAAAACTGAAAGCCTCCTTCGTCCGTGTGTGGGCCGTCACCAGTCATCTAATACATGCCTTTTCACAGAACACTGTACACGGCTCGACACCAAATTTACACAGAGCTTTCCGGCTGTCCACAATATCCCTAGATGTGTCTTGTTACGCTTTCAAAATGTTCAACTTTTGAATTTCTACTATTTTTTGTAAGTTTTCTTTTTAACTCAATAGTATCTGAAGCAAAGGCTTCAAACTACTTCCGTTACCCTGCAGCCGAATGCAATCAATCTAAAGGATAATATAAATTATAACGATTGCATAGAAATTTAAAAAAAAATCTGTCGATTTATCTTATTTTGCACGGGGATATATACGTTAAAGAGGTCCAAAAGATTCCTTGAAATGACTGCTTTCCCAAAACCGTGAAGCAAACTCAATGACGAACGATAGGGACAATCCCAAAGACTTTATACTTTGATTTTAGAAAAAAATAACGTGCAGTTTGAATGTTCTTAATTTCATTAACACAGGGGCTAATAGAAGGGTAAATATATGAAATTAAACCAGCAATCGAATGCATTCACGGATATCTGATGACAATCTTCGAGACAGTACATGTATCTCGAAAGAATGCATGGAAATTTTGAATATTTCAAATTATTAAATTTTAAAATTACATTTTAAATTGAAGGTATGCTTTGAAGTTATCCATTCGGTATGTTAACAAGAAGTACAGCGGCCTTTACTCTCTGCTTGACCTTTTGCGAGATGAAATCAACAGAGCTTAATGGATACAATCTAGCTGAGGTGACTTATCCTCAGGTTCAAGGTGCCACATACTTTTAAAATTTGGCAGATAGCCAGAAAAGTAATAGCCTGTGTTTTCCCCGAAAACATGCTTTCTGTATATATTTTGGTTGAACGTGGATGAAAACTGTGGGAGCAGTAGCCTTTGAAGATCTCAACATCACAAATTTTGCAAAGTGCGACGAATGACCCCAAACTGGACTGAAATGACCTAACACGAAAAGTACCCTAGATATGGAGTTCCTAGGACAGCGAGTCCCAAATTTTCATCCGTTTCGCTCTACGGTCAGCCGTTTTCAAGATATTGTACATTTTAAGATTCCCATTGACTTGACACCGATGTTAAAATTTTAAAGTGCCACATTTTTTTTTAATTTGGCCGATAGTCAAGTAAAGTAATACATGTAGTAATAGCCTGTATTCCACCATGGTAGCCAATGCCCTCATAAAGTTTGGCTGATGAAAACTACAGCAGGAGTAGCGTTTTGAAATTTCCTGCCCCATATGGTCCTATGTTAACAAAATTTTAAAGTGCTATGAAATTTTTAATTTTTAGCAGATCGCCAAAAGTAATAGCCTATATTTTCCCATGACAAACATATTTATCATAAAGTCTGGTTGAAATCTGACCGAAACTGTGGGAGAAGTAGCGTTTTGAAATTTTGGCTCCCACAGAGTCCCATGTCAACGAAAACGAAATAAAAATCGTAAAACTATGAAAATCAAACTTTTGAATAAAGAAAAAACGGTCTGGAGATATACCTTTCTACAACATGTGCCCTGGATTAATGCAGCGGTTTCTGGGAAACCTCAGCTAACGGACGGACGGACGCCTGCGGCACGAGGGTAGCTCTGCTGACAAAGTCAAGCATAGCTAAAAAGCTAAAAGCTGGATCAGAATTTAACTGCAAATTCCATTTGAATATGCGATGTCTAAAATGAATACATTTGTATGAAAATTGGCCTGTAATTGGTCTGCAATTTGCCTGTAACTGCTGATCCTAGAGCAAAGCGGCTGGAACTGTGTAATTGGTATTGCGTTCATGCGAAGCGTCAAGAGTATTAGTCACATACATCGGCTGTATAATTAACAAACGTGCCACTACCAGATAATTGGGATATCATATGGTTTCTAGAATTGTGCCGCATTGCATCTCTCCCTGTCAGAGTTTAGCTCCATGGACAGTTACTGGTTTATTTGGTACCAGAGTCAAAGTGCCTAAAGGACACTCCGTCCACATCAGGGTCATGGGTCCGGTTTCTTTAAAGTCCTTACATCCATTTGTGATATTAAGCTTGGAAAAGACATTCGTTGCCAAGGTTATGAATGAATTTAAGTCCCGTTTCCAGACCAAAGCTATTTTTAGAAACTGGCCCTAGCTCCTCTCAGGCAGAGGTCTAGACACCCCAGATCCCAATACCAGGCTGACCGAAGTACACCACAGCACTGCCTGCCACCATGAACACTGCAGTACATGTGACTGCCTAACCTATGGTTGTACATCCCAGCTGATAAGAGTCAGCCTTCACTTACCACTGCATCTGGAAGTTATTGTCCACGGTCCATGCTGGTGTTTCCTTCGGGCGTTGTCCACGGTTGCTAACATGAGGTCAGATCTTAAACAGACCTGTTGATACAGCGAAAAGCACCAAACCTCGGTAAGTAGTTAGTGTATACAGGGTGCTTTTGACAAAGCTTTAAGGGTCATTCTACGAAATGACCCATTTAATCTGAAACGGTTGCTCATATACTAGAAAAAGAGATTTTTAGGAGCTGAGGGTATGCTTACAGTGTACTTTCTATGTGTTTACTCTACACAAATCAACAAAATTTGGGTATTGCCGAGTCATAAATTCAATGTCGCACAACGAAGGAGGCGTGAAGAGATTATATTTGCAGTTGAGGTTATGCTTAAAGTGTACTTCCTATGTTTTATTCTACACAAATCAACAAATTTTGGGATTACCGAGGGAAAAATTCAATATCGTACAACTACACATCCACTAAATCAACCTTTATGCGTTTTAGTGTTCAACCCTGGCCACAAGCTCTGTTTAACTGATCACATCTTGCTTAATTAAATTACTCAATAAAAATAAATATGGCTCTCTCAGCTCCACAGTTAATTCGTTCAATGGTTTAAAAGCTTATAGCGATTAATCTCGTGTGTATAGAAGATTTATTTATCCTTTGTCTGGGTTTGTGTATATCGGCGTGTTAAGCAGGTCTGCACAGATACCGCTATATAAATACACTGGTTTGTGGGAGTTTTTTTCGCATTGTTCGCATTGATAAACAGTATATGATCTGTGCTGGTAATGGCAGATATTATCTGTTACATAATTTATGTCAAGAAAAAAGACAAAAGTCGTATCAATAACATAAATAACCTGTGTCAATAACATTACAAGAGGCCAGCATAACGACATTAGCGCCGAAATGGAAAACCTTTTCGAGCGTGCATGGGATACAAAACTATGTTTCTGGTGGGTAATGCTCTCTCTTTGCAGCACGTTTAACTGCATTGCCTACCTATTGGAAGAGTTCATGCAACATTGAAACCCCCCATCCTGTGCCTAGCGTTCATCATTCATCTCCGACAACTAAAATACCATTGGCTTAACGTGAGCTGTATTTATAACATATGGAATCCCATCAAACGTGCCAGGCAAGATACTCCCGGAAGGTGGAGACAACTAGAACGATCGTGTCTTAAAAGAGAAATTGCACAAAAATCTAACAATGAAAAATGTTTAAAATCTACATAAACTACAAAGTCTATAGGTGCTTCACTCAGGAGAAATGTTGGCGACTGAATTGCAGGAAAGTACTTCTCAGTGCCCCTGTGTTTACGAAAACTACAAAAAGTACTAAAAATAAATGTTGAAAATTTCGAGAAAGGCATAACACGTATTTAGATGTTTGGGACAGGAAGCTTGTTTTTGTAAATTTGGCATTGATCTGTCAGTATGTCCCGGGGAAACGTATATTACAGCTGACACGCCACAGACGGACGACAGATTATTTCATCCACTCTGTTTGATAGAATCAAACTGAGTCCAAAACAGATGGCATTAAAGCACTTTCATGTATACGAGCCGTATAACTACACAAGGGTATTATCTGATCATGGTGATGGAGCGTGCCAACAAGGATTGATGAAAGTCAGCTCTGTCCCCAAGGTAACCTGTGTAAAAGTTAGTGTGTTTGGTCTGAAAAGATATCATTACTAATGTATGTGTGGCTATAAATATGGGGTCACGGTAGTGTATTACAGTGAAGATGTATACTTTAGCCCCAGCACCAATTGGCAGATATCAGGATATAGACCAGATGGTACCGCTCTTGGCATTCATATTCAGCTACAGTATAGTGATGACCTATTTATGCAGAAGAACACTTTTCTTGTTGTACTGGATTGGTGTGATGTCTTACACAAGAGGTAAGTCAAAAGATTAGCATAAAGTATCTAGCGAAATGTAAAGGCTTTCTTGTGCTGTAATCTGATGTTTATAGTTGCTATAAATTACATGAATACATAAAAATTAACGCCGTTTTTTCTGCCCACACCTTTGTATGTGGAGTTGTCAATTTCATGTCAAACAAAATTCTGCGGTCATCACCTACTGTATACTCTTTATGTATCGCTTATAAAACATGTTAGTGAACTTATATTGTCTTTTCCCAAAACAAAAGCCCTTTTCAAACAACCTTCCTCCACAACAATCTAGCTTCAGGCTGCTTGGGTGCCACCTTGGATATCATAAATATTGAATTCGAATTACTTTGCATGCACGGATAACCTCTAAATAAAATTCAAACATACCTTAAATAAACCATATGTTAGTTCTATTATACAAATGACTGACCACGTTCGTATACTCTAGCCCAAGGTTTGAGCAACAAGACACAGGAGCAGGTGTTAGTTGACACTCTTTTTGCGAATTACAATCCTTGGGTGAGACCTGTGTTCAATGCCTCGGATAAGGTACAGGTGGACTTAGAGATGAGGATTATCAAAGTGGATGAGCTGGTAAGATTAAAGTGTGGGCTGTGTGGAATTATTAGTGTTTTATAGCAACGCACACATGTATGTTTATGTACAACAGTATATGTGCATATATGTGGTCAAGTCATGCCATAGAGTTCAGAGATTAAATTAAATTTTAAGGTGAGGGTAATGTGACCACATTATTGTACTTGACCCTTCAATGTCAGCCCAAGTGCATATAAGACTTCATGCCAGTATTTAATATTAGCATAATACTATAATTCTAACCTTTTCCGAGTCACAATGTGACGTTGACCTTGATTTTCAGGTGAATCCTGACATGCAGTTGGATATATGTAACTATATATATAATTTCCTATTATTGCCCAATAGTAACATATGGCTTAACTCAGTTATTATATGACATATAGGGCTGCAAAATCTTAGTGAACTTGAATTTGGGTATGCAATGTCACCAAAGATTAAATATATGGGTACAGTTGGACTCGCCACACATGACTTCCTATCAATGTTTAACAGTACGTAGAATGTTACTTAAAGCTCTGATTGGACATGAATTTGACATTTCACAATCACCCAAGGTCAAATATAATGCCAGTTTAACTCTTATATGGCCTCGTATGAGTGACTATTAACTACCTATGTTTATCTCTGATACATTTTGACACCTTCCACCGCACTCATACACTTATATGTACCCTATGGAAGTATCTTTTATAATTAAAAAAAACATTGCTTGTGTGCGCGAGAGCAAAAATCATTGCCGCACGATTTTTGAGATAATTTGTCCACATATACAATTTGCTCACATATATTGTTCCCATATGTTTACATAATGCTGTACACGCAGATACACAAGAGCATCCCCAAAACACCAACATATCCAGCTATCACGATTTTTTTGGAATCTGAATGTTTTGAAATATTTTTAAATATATAATTTCACATTTTCTTTAAAACGAAAAGCACACATCAGATGCAGTGAAATACTTTGGCCATGGAAATACGTTTTTTGGAGACATGAGATATGATATATGTAGGGCATTCTTTGGTGACATAATACTTATTATATTATGGGTGGGTGTATTTTACCGCTTTCTAGGAAATTAATTTTGTGTTGATGTAGCAGAGGTTACAAAAGTATACCAGGGAAATATCTGGAAATTGAAGCAGTGTTACGAAATGTTAATCCACTGCACTGTCTGCCACAGTTAATTGTTTTCGAACGGCTACGACATGTGTACATGTAAATGACACGTATATGTATTCCTGCATGTGGAGCAGTTAAGGGCCGGGACTTTCGAAAATACTGAATCTTAAGTTTGGACTTAAGTGATTGGTCACAGTAATATTATTGCTTAAGAATCAATCTTAAGTCAAACATTAGACTTAAGTATTTTTAGAACTTTAGCCTAGTACATATATACATGCCCTTTTGTCAGGCTTAATTTTTAATGTCTCTGTGATCACCTTTATCCTATTGATCCCACCTGCAGTGATAATGGGAAATGTTACCTCTTACATAATTTATATCCAGGAAAGCATAGCAAGAGTTACAAAAGTAGCATTCGTTTTGATCAATAACATTACCAAAGGCTGGTTTTGATTGATTATATCAAATTTTTACGGCACATCAACACTAAAAGGGTCATACAGTGCCACAACAGGTGAGTCCACTAGATGATTATGATGATGATAAAACAAAAAAAAAATATGCTTCTACAGTCTGAGAACTGCACTGTCTAAGAACTGCACTGTGTGAGAGCATTCGCTATCAGGCCAAGTCTGAACAAAATGTCCGACAAGACCCGATACCCAGGGTGCGCCACG
>JAAUYG010240409.1_pt1 | contig 11459 bp, 9 predicted proteins | sample 7278091 | NCBI WGS metagenome assembly JAAUYG01 (sample SAMN14350201, study PRJNA611818) | marine sediment metagenome | isolation source: surface marine sediment (0.6m) | place: French Polynesia: Moorea | collected 2018-08 | reverse complement strand
TGGTAATTGTCTTCCATCTTGTCAAGCAGAGCGCCAAGCTAGCCCCTGGGCTTCTTGTTTATTTATTTATTTATTTCCTATTTGTTACATATTTATTTATATATTTTTCTATTTATTTTGTATGTATTATTTGTCCATTTATTTATTTATTTATTTATTTATTTATTTATTTATTTATTTATTTATTTATTTATTTATTTATTTATTTATTTATTTGTTTGTTTATCTATTTATTCTTTCATTTATTTATTTATACATTTTATGTTATTCATTTCTTTATCTTTGTTTCTTTATCAATAAAAAACTTGGTCTCTATTTTTATTTCATGATTCCATGCACCAAATATAACTGTATGGCGTGCTTTTCTTCAAATACATCCCACGGTAAATTAGTCACACTTTGAAAGATATAGCAGCATTGGCATTCCAAATTAATTTTTCTGCAATAAAGAGAAGCATTTGACTATTGGTAGTGTCATGATGAAAGAATATTAAAAATTCATTGCTCTATATCACCATTAGAATTTCAGTCGTTGACAGATCCAGGTTGTGCAGTGGTCCAACTGCATGTGGTTGCCAATATTTCCTAAAATCAGTTCCATGCACTGGGTGCTTGTACATGTCTTGTTTACTGAGCATTGTGTGTGTGTGTGTTGAAACTCTGGATGCATGTGGGATGCCACAGAGCCGGGCCTGGATGGTACATGTAGTTGCTGTGCTACATTGCACTGGCGGTGATGACTGGGGAAGCAGATAGAAGTAACCTGATTTGTGTGGGCCACCTGATAAATTCCACACAAGTAGCACAGAACAGAAACCTCCCGCACACCTACACTGCATACACTACAACAAAACAAGTCGCGAGTCTTGGCTTCACTGTGTGTTGGCCCCTTCAGCCCTGCTACCACAGGAAAAAAAATAGGTGGTCGTGGGTTGGGGGCTATGGGGCACACAAGGGGACGGCCTGCCGTAATACTGTGTAATGCCGCACTGGGGAATGAGTCCCCAATACACAGGCAATAGGCGGCTAGACCCAAAAAGGGACATTGAGGTCCTGGCAGGTGAAACAAGAACTAGGTATGTGGGCTGTGTCGGCGGAGGGGGGAGTAAATGAGAGAAAGGGGAGGGGGGGTGGTATTGACACTAGTTGCTGGGCATGACTTGCTTTACCTGTAGTAATAAAATATCAGATGTAATCCAACAACACATACATGTTCAGCCTGTTGTTCAATGTGTTGTTGGTCAAATGTATAGGACATAAACTGACTGCTGGCACTGTTACTCAGGTTGTCTTATTATAATTTTTCCTGGATGATAGCCACTATGTGTGGGACGTGTGAGCTCTTGTGATCAGAATTCTAGCTCCTATATATGTGGCACAACTTGACTTAGTCTATGAAAGTTAACTGTCAACTGCTATATGTAGTATTATAAAGAAAATTTGATATGGAGTAGAGAATACCAATGGCTAGCTATGTGCCCGGGGCTATGTGTCCTGGACTAAACCTGGGCCGGAGTTTTTGAAAAGTTTCAAGTCAAAACTTGAGCCAAAATTGTAACTTTTGACTTGAGCCTTTGACTTACATTGACTGGCATTGCTGATGGATACTGTCCTTGGGCTGGCCTTGATTAGATAGTTTCCCATGCAGGGACAATTGGTGATTTGATCAAGCATATTGCGTCTAGCTTCCCATCATAGGTTCCCCAGCTGTGGTAATCCATTTGTGATATAGTGCCACATGCGAAAAATGTTTCTAATAAGTACTGAGAGCTGTCCACACTTCAATATCCGGGTCACACATCACAAGATATTTTGCATGTGACGCCATAGTTGTGATTCTCTTTAAAAAATACTGCTCTGTCCCCGGGGCTCTGTCCAGTTTGCAGCTACTCGCCATTGACTTTAAAATTTACCCTGGGACTAGGTTGCACATAGACCAAAGATGCATGATTTGTAAGCGAGGGGATATCTGCAGCCTGTTGGTTCTTTGTTGCTGTTTTTGTTGCATGAAAGTTTATAGAATATTAGGTGTGTTATGCCACACTAGGAGTACCATTGTGCTGTACTGTAGTATTTTGAGGTACTTCCCGTTATCTACAATATGATTTAACGTTTGCTGTAGGTCTATAAATGCAGGCATTGTAGTAGGAGTTGCAACTGCCGCTATTATCGTTCACTTTAGCACCACTGCAATACAAATTTGAGCTCTTGAATCTAGGGCGGCCTATTTTTTTTTTAAGTTACTGACATAGTGCTTAAAGATGCAAACAGATGTTATAATGGGAATGTTATTTGAGAATAGTGAGAGAATAATGTCGGCAAGACTCTGCATTGCCATTGCATTGGTTGTTTAATATGTAGCACGAACACTGTACCTTGAGTCCCTGACTGTCAGTGTCACTGCCTGGGACAATCTGAAACTGGGAGAATTATCTTGTACTTAAGCAAACAATCGCCTTGATAGCTTGCTAACACCTAGCTAAAGCTTGCCAACGACTACATTTAATATATTGATACACAGTACACACTACAAGGAATCATCCCTATTTTAAATTTAAATGCAATAATGTTTGTTATCAGAGGTATGGTAACACCAGCTGCTGTTTACCTGCCTACCTGGCCCTGTTCATGTACCGGATGACAACTGAAGCACGTACCTTCAGCAGGAATAAAATTGTAAAAATCACTGATTTTATACAATTCACTGATTTTTACAATTTTTTACAACTTTTTTTTAGCCCAATTGTAAAAATCACTGATTTTTACAATTGGTACTAAGTGTGATACAAAAACTCATCCAAACTGTGCTGAAGAGTATATCATAGTTGGGATGTGTGCTTTTTTGCCATCTAGCAGTTTTGTCAAATACAGGGAGTCCACAGTTTTTCCTTCAGTGTAGCATACATACGGTGTGTTGCAAGTATAGGCATTTCTTCTTGTCTTTCTCCTAGCCTGTAAATAATGGATACCCTGATCTGTGGGACATGTCAAAAAGTTCTGCACAGCCTGGACACATTTATTCTTCACAAAAAGGAAGGTTGCCAGGAGGTGAAATGCATTCCTCCCATTGGCAATGAGGTAGGATTCGTGAGATAACTTAAAGGCATTTGTACATGCAAGTTATGAATTAAAATTTTGATATGTAATGAATACTGAGTAGTAGGTAGGTGTTGAGAATTTTAAGTGTTATATAATGCTAAGCCAAGTTAGCCAACAACGTGCCATAACTCAATTACACAGCAGTTGTTAGTGGTTACGCATGAATTGAGATCTATACCTTCATGATAGAATGCATGAGGTTTTAGTCTTTCAGCTATACCTATTGAGTATCAATGTACTTTATTCGTTGGGACATTTTTTGTTACCCAACTTTAGGCCTTCCTTCTACCGTATGTTTAATTGGTTAAACTTATGTTTAAATGGTAGATTTATGGCAACTCATATGACCTTCAACAACCTTGTTTGCATGAAGCGTCGTGTCAAGGTTAAAACCCTGTCATCACTAAGGTGCTGATTTTATGTCATTAGGTGAACATCCAGGATACGATGGGGGTAGCTGAAACATCTGTAGGTCCAGGGAACACCACATCCTTGAATGTCACTGTTGCATCCAGGACAACATCAATGGATGAAGCCACACCTGGAACAGTTCTACACAGTGTAATAAGAAAAGAAAAATAAATGCTGTTGTGCATGTCAAAGTCTTGCAGGGTTGGCATTTAAGCCGGCTTAATAATTTATGCCAGACAGACTGGCATAAAATGGCATAAAAGCGTTTATGCTGGCATATAATTGCGCAAAGTGGCGGAAATTTGTTAACCCACTATTTGAGGACTTAATTTATGCTTTAAATTCACGTAGTGCTGAGCAGTTTATACTGCCCATGAGTTTCTTTTAGCTTTTAATGCATATTTATCATGTTTTGTTTTATTATACTGATTTTGAATACATTTATTGTGCTATGCAGACCACTGCACTTTAAATCATTTAAGACACTTAGGCTAAAATGTGGCATTTATTTCACTAACTGATGTCTAATTTACAAAAAAATGAAATTATGCCGCTTGGTTGTTTTTAGTCATTTGTGTGGCACATTTCATTAAAAAAACCCAGACCATTGAAATTTTACTTTGGTTATGTAATAAAGAAGAATAGTATTTATATATATCATGTATATAGTTGTTTTTGTCTTTTAAATAAATTCAGTCTGGAATTTAATTTCCAGGAATTAATTTCAGCTAAGTCTGAGTCGACCCCAGTCAAGGTAGAAGAGGACTTTGGAAGTTATCAAGATGGTGATCAGAGGGGTAAAGCACAGGTTGTTCAGGTAAAAAAACTTAAACATCATGCATATGTGTGGTAAATGTACAATAAGTACAGATAAAGTAGGTCAAATGTGATATTTGCGATATATTCTGAACATTCTTTTTATCGAGTCACAAATGGTTTTACTGCCCCAAAAATGTTTCATTTGGACATGTAAAGTAGCATATGAAAATTTACTAATAGCAAACATGTACATCCTGAAAAAATAGATGATCTATTTTAAACCTACCAATTAAATTTTTTGCTTGGAATTTATGAACTCGATTGTAATGTTATGTGTGTTATGTATCAGTACAGTACTTCTTTATATAGATCTGGCAAAGTCAAATATGTTTTTGCCTAAACCTGTAACATACAGCTCTGTGTACATGTATTTGTATAGATGTGCAGGATTTTCTATGTTTTTATATTGTAAATCTTACAGCCCTATTTAACTGCTACTCATAACCAACTAAGTCTGTAGTGTTAGTTCTACATTTCTGTCATTTCCTCAGATCAATTACGCGGAAGATCCAGAAGCTGAAACACTTTCCACGCTAGTGGTAGATCCAGGGGAAGGGGTGGAGTCTCAGGAGGTCCTGGCTCCAATGACAGCAGATGGGACACACGGGGACAATTCTTCTGCAATGATCCAGGATATACTGCAAGCACTGCAGCAGGGGCAGTCAGTAACCGTTCAGGATCCAGGGGGGATGCCCACTGGTAAAGAGCTCAGCTGAAACCACAACGTATTTAGTTAACATTTCTGCCAGTTACTAACATAGACTTCATTCACTGGCCAGCAATAAGTGGCAGCAGTAACTTTGTATGTTATTTTATTTCCAATAGTTGAGGTGGAATCCAGAATTTGACTGTAAATATACAGTAGTCCCCCTCTAATAAGGTCATCCTATTTGACAACAAATTTTGGCCACACTAGAGAGGTGGCCCTTGGTGAGAGGGAAAACCAGCTACATTGATAGTAGTTGTATCAAAGATTTGTGGCCTTATTAGAGAGGGTGGCCTCTGTTGAAGGTGACCACTAAGAGAGGGACCACTGTATACACCAAGTAATTTTGGGAATGCGTACTTATGGCATGTAATACATCTTGAAATATTTTCTTTTTGTCACTGTTTATAATATCCAAGGTAATAGATCATCTGTCTGTTTGTCTATATTTTCCATTCTAGAAATATTAATCTCCATGGCATTAATCTCCATGGCATTAATCTCCATGGCATTTTCGGGAGAACAAAAACCTGTCTTTTAAGACATGAATACATTTTGGTGGCTTTTTTTTCCTAAATGGATAAAGTGACTGTATGAGTCTCAATATTAGTATCATATCAGTTTACCAGGATCCACAAGTGTCTCAATAATAGTAACGTTTTTATATAAACCCAATTACTGCCTACCTTGGATAGATAAACAAAACACTTGTGATTTAATTCTGCCTTGTTGGCCTCACGACACTGTATCTCAGTTGTTCTTACCTTATCTGTTTAGAAATTCATCTGGTACAAGTCGGTGAGTCTGCTGAACTGCCTGTAGTGATGGGAGAGGATGCAAACCAGGCTGTTGAATTTGGCATCCAAACCAAAGACCCAATACCCATATCTGCACCTAGAGTACTCCGGTTACAGCCAGTAGAAGTCAGCACCAGTGATACCACCACAGCCGTTAAAACAGGTAAGATATTGCATATTTCTATAACAAGTATATCTTGCAGAAAGTTTAAAGCAATCAGCAATATGAAATTATATAAAAAAGCATCTGCCTTTTCCATGTTCTTTCTTCAAAATTCAAAATAGTTATATTTAGAGGAACATTGTGTTGTAGTACTTGGTCAGAGGAAGCGATTTCTAAGGCATCCTATGTTACCAAACCCATTTTCTAGATAACCTTGAGTCTAGAAGTAGACTTAAGTTCACCAATCACTATGACAATCATGGTCTTCCTCATACTCAAATGGGCGTTAGATTTTTTAAGAAAACTTCTCTGCTTGCTAATTGATTCCTGCAATGTAACGAATTATTTACTGAACGTTTGTCGCTATACAGTATTATTGGTCTTAATAATTTTGAAACTAATTACTACCAGTTCACTTACACAATGTCATGTATTTCTTATTGATTTTCTTCAGGTCGCAAGAGAGGTAGACCTAAAAAGGGAGAAGAGAAGAATGCCAAGAAAAAAACGCTGGATGATACAGCAGAGGAGAAACGTCCAGACCCGGAAATTGGTGTGTATTATCTGTTGAGACGTTCCCTAGCAAGTCATAACTCTTGCTGTTGGTGGGGGGAATGTTGGGTCTGTTCTGATTTTGAAATTTGGATATTTACTGCTACAAACTTATAGTCATTTGTTTTGGCCAGTTTGAAATTACAACGTATAGTTGCTTGTGGGGCCAATTTAAATATTTAGAAAATTTATATTTGCTCATGGAACCAATTTTAAATATTTACAAACTTATGTTTGCTTGTGGGACCAGTTTTAAATATTTAGTAACAACACTTCAATGATCAGGGTAATGATATAAATCATGCTTCGTGTTTTTATGGCACTGGGTTAGATCTCCTGCTAGTTTCTTTCTTTCTTATTTTAGGAGTAGATGGCCGGCTGCATTGTGCAAGGTGCAAAAAGTCCTTTGGAAAGGAACGTCATTTTAACACCCACAAGTGCCTGGCAAACTCTGACTACGTGGATCTTCTAGGGAAAAATCTCGATATTGGAGAGGATGGAGAGAGCGAAGAAGAACTGGAGGAGAAAGACAGGGACTTCAGGTTGGATATAAGAATATTGAGAAGTTGTTGGAACAGAGTGAAGATTTATGTTTTGTTAGTGTGCATTTGTGGGCTTGATCACAGAACTAGGGGACTTTGGAAATTACAGGGTTTGGTTGCTAGATATTCGGGTTGATTCATAGGTCTACACTACACTGACATGGGCCATAGCTGAAAGAAATACAGAATTCTAATATTCCTTTGAAACTTTCATCAGTTGCCATGGCTACTCTATATACAATGATATACTGATGCTAATCTAAGTGCCAGTGAACCAACTTATAGGATTAGTTGAAAGTGTGACAGTTTTAAATTGTAAAATGCAGCTTTAATATTCTAATCTGGCATAGAAAAATAATTCTCCAACAATTACTGATACTGAATAGCTCAAAGGATAAGTAATAGCAAGACTTGATGTATTCTAAGTGTATGTCCCTCATGCATGGACACTTACAAACACTGCCCACCGAGAAGTTCTTTCCATTTTAGATTGCCTTACGCAAAGCGTGGGCGCTACAGTCGAGGAAGACCAAGGTCCTCTACTACTGGAGAACAAATGAAACAACCTGTTGTCATGGTGATGGAAATGGACAACTCTGGGACTGAGCTGAGCATGACCATAGCAGAATCGGGCAATCAGCCGCCAGAAAATGAGGTCGTCGCTAGTGGTAACCAGGCAGTAGCTGAAGAAGCTGAAGTTGGTATCGACAAGACTGAATTGTCTGTCGATTCCCAAGAATACCTTCCTAGCGATCAAAATGGAACAGCAGAACAAATACAGAGCCAGGAGGCAGTGCATGGTGATGGCGGGATATCACGTAGGGGTCGCAAGTGTAGAAATGTACAGGTGAACTCGGACACAACGCCGGAGCTGAAAAAGATCAAAAACATCCCGATTTTCACCACAGAGGAAGACAAGACAGCGTTTGAGAATTCTATGAACGTCGAGTTTCACAACGATGTGGACGACCTGTACAAAGAACATTTTATTAAGCAGGACCTGAACGAGAATGTTCCCGTTCCGTTACCAGCGAAAATGTCCAGTAAACTACGCGTGTTCTCATGCAACCAGTGCAGCAAGGTGTTGATGAGTCAATCCCAGGCCCGGCTGCATTGTATCCTGCATACGGAACTGCGACCGTTCAAATGCTTCAAATGTGACTATGCAACCAATATAAAAGGTAGGCTATAATTTAAAATAGAGTATGAACTCAGGGAGTGAATTTTCTGACAACTGTTGCAGCATGTTCCTAAGATGGACTGAACATACCAGACAAATTGATATAATGTTGATGTATTATGGGTTTAGAGGTTCCATTTAAACATGTTAAATACTTTATATGCTTTCAAGAATCCAAGAATTCTTGAAAATCATAAAAAATCATAAAATCTTAAACTTTTACTAGCTCACCAATATGAGTACTGTAAATTCATTAATGTGCATGGGGATTAATGTTTGCTTTTTAAGACAAAACCATGTTCGCAGGGATTAATATCTACAGTTTGGCTAAGGTATTGTTAATTATCTAGATTCATGTGAATTATGTTTGCGGTTATTTGTTTTCCATGACATAAAGTCTGTTTCTGGCCTATCATCAGTATGACTTATGCCGTGGTGATTAGTGAGTTTACATCCATTTCTAGACTTCAGATTGCATTCCAAAGAATCTTAAGTTTAGAAATGAACTTCAGTCCAGCATTCACCTTGGTATCCAGTTGGCTCTTTCATGCTTAACTTAGACTTGATTTTTCCTGAAACTGTCCCCCATGTGATCTTATGCTGGGATAGTCTTAATTTAGAACCAAAAAGTAGGTACATGTATTTACAATTGAGTAGACCATGTATTAAATAGTAACAGTAAACCTTGGAATATTAATAATAATTCTGGATTAATCTGAACTGTCCGAAGGTAGCAATCAATTCTGTTATTAAGTGTTATGTGTATTAATGTTTTTTTTTTTCTTTTCTCATTAGGTAATCTCTATACCCACATGAGACGACATACCGGCCAGCTGTACAAATGTGACCACTGTGCCTTCACGGCCACCAATAAGGCTCACCTAGTCGATCACCTCGGGACGCACTCATCACAGCGGCATGAATGCCGTCTCTGTCACTACAATTACAGCACGCACAAATCTCTGATCAACCATGTGCGACGACAGCATGGCAAGACGCCAGCCGGGAAACAGTATCTGCAGGAATTTCAAGGCAAGCACAACAAAGGGCCGGCTGTTCTGCATCAGTGTCACGTCTGCCAGCGAAAGTTCAAAAAGAAGACGGACCGTGACCGACACATGTTCATGCACAACATACGTGACATGTGCCCCAATCTCTATGCATGCGGGCTGTGTAGCTACGTCGCCAGTCGGCGTGGGTTTTTGCTGAAACATATGATGAAGCATCGGGTAATCTACGTGTGCGTGGAATGCTCCGCTAAATTCCCCAGTGCATCCAGACTGACCAAGCATTTGTTGGATAATCACGTGAAACAATTCCCGTCGTCCTACTTACAGAAGCTGCTCAATGAGAGTATAAACAGCAGCATATATCTGCCAGAGTCAGACGGCAGTCTGGTAAATCTTGGGAGTAAGTCGGGTGCCTGTGTATCGCAGAATGACAAATCGACAGAACCACATAGGGTAAGCAATGACAATGAGCCAGCAGCAATAGCTGTACCAAACTCCGACCAATCCGATCTGGCATCTCTACCCCTAGTCAAGTTGCCAGGCAACAGTACGATGGCTCGGGTGGTGATGGAATCCCCGGAGGTCACATTTGGGGATGGTGATCCTGCCTTCCTTGACTCGCAGAAAACCGACAACAGCGAAAATATGGATGGCATGGATGCAGAGTCTGTCACCAAAGATACGGTGACTGTCATCGAGCAACAGCTTCCTGTGAAGGAAGAAGAAGAAATGTGTGATGAAGACCAAGAAGCAGAAGAACAAGAAGGAAATGAGGGAGATGACAAAGAAGAAGAGACTGATCTTGGAGAAGAGTTTTCATTCCAGAAGCTCGGCTACAAACCCCTGGACGTGCAGACGTTTCATAAACTCCGGCAGATCTACGGCAAGGAGGAGTGCGAATACTGTGGCCGTCTCTTCTACTCCACTGTGGACTTTGAAAACCATATCAGGCAGCATACAGGTAATGTGATACCTTCCTGAAGTGAAAACTGCTCCATCTAACATAAAAATGTGCTCGTTTAAGTATTGAGATTAAGAGGCAATCACGACAGTTTGCCTGTTAGTCTCAAGATGAATCTGTGGTTCAATTATGATTGACAGGGTGATCATTGTGTCAGAAGGGGTTTGTCTTCCTGGCAGTAGACTGTTGAGACAGGTATTATGAGTACTGTATACAAACTGATCAGCAGTCTGCAAACATATATATATATTAATAGTCTTAATGAACTTAAGGACTATGTTAAATAGAGTTACAAAACCATTACAGAAAAACAGGTACATTGAAAACCTACGAGGCCAGTAGCACATTATACATGGTTTAAATCAGAGGTGATTTTAGAGAATGATATGCTATATATTTACACTGGAATAATTATTGTTTAATACATAGTTAATCACTACATAAATTACGATCTCTCTAACCAGTGTGGGATTATTTTCTCACCAGTAAGACCCACTATACAAGGAAAAGTTGAATTAAACCCAAAGTATGATAGTATGAAGTGTACATGTCATACTTAGCTTTTCTTTCACAATAATAGTTTTGTTTCAGAATAAAAAATAATACTATTGATGTTTGGATATTACGAATTATGATTCTGTTACAGCAATGTATTATTGCAAATGTTGGAGTATTTCTATAGCTGTACATTAAAATGAAATTCTGTATATCTATCTACAGGAGAGAAACCTTTCAGCTGTCCGCAGTGTGAATACAGGGCTACATCCAGAGACAATCTGAAGCGTCACATTGACAGGGAACATGACAAGGTTCGGTACGACTGCAGTCAGTGTGACTTCAAGGCATCCAGTCGCTATCAGCTGTGGAATCACATACAGACTCACAAGGAATCAATTACATATTCCTGCCCCAAATGCTCCAATGTTATATTCAATACGTAAGTTGCAGTTGTGGTTATAGCACCAGTAGTAGCAGTATAGTATTTGTAGCAGGAGCAGCAGTCAGTGGTAGTAGTAATAAATAGTAATAGTGTAGCACTGCAGCAGCAGGAGTAGTAGTAGTAGTACAGTCGTCCCTGCGATTTAAGACCCATCTATTTAACAATTCCCTGCATTTTAAAAGACCAGATATCAGTGGCACCACTTGTATATATTTTTTTTTTCAGTATAAATATCCCTCTATTTTAAGGCCACCTTCAATTTAAGACCATATTTTGCTG
>JAAUYG010284201.1_pt1 | contig 11462 bp, 14 predicted proteins | sample 7278091 | NCBI WGS metagenome assembly JAAUYG01 (sample SAMN14350201, study PRJNA611818) | marine sediment metagenome | isolation source: surface marine sediment (0.6m) | place: French Polynesia: Moorea | collected 2018-08 | reverse complement strand
TCGCTGCGGTCGGCGACTTACAGGACGAACTGGTGACGGTGAAGAATGAGCTGAGACGCAGAATCGCGCAGGTGAGGAACGCAATGCGTGGCAATACGCGCTGTGGCGTCCGCAAGTCGCAAAAGTTCAAAGTGGGACGACTCACACGTGGCCATTTTGCGAGATCAGCAGCTGTCGCAAAAGACGGCAAAATTTCTGAACGTATCTCCTGGAACAAAACGCATCTTGGTCGGATCAAGTTGGGTTCACAAACGTTGGCGGTGAAATGCAAGGAAAACGCAGGTCGCAGAAGTGAAATTTGAAACCCGCGGTTGAAACGGAATTGTGCCACCGACCCCTCCCCCTTCATTGTAACCGGAAGCTGCTCTCCTCCAATGCCTACAAACAACATTGATCCAGCGTTATCTTCGGCCGCGCGGCTGAGAACGGAGCAACCTAAATTAGTCGCCCATCAGACGCAACGCGAGAAGCGAAGCAAATTAGGACGTGCAAATCCTATTGCAACAACAGGACTGTTCACACTGCAGGCAATGAGCAATGCATGATGCAACAAGCAACAAAATGGGACCTGGCTCCAGTTTTTCCTCTCGCGCCGGGTCGCGTCCAGTGTGCATGGGGCCTTAGTCGCCCTGCCATCGTCATTGTTGTTGTTGTCGTCATCCTGGGCAGTGTACAGTGACGCTCTGACCCTGACGCTCTATTGTAGATCTCAGTGCTGGAACATGAACAAGTGGAACTGCTCAAGCGTCTGACGCTCAAAATGACGCTCACAATTACACTCCGTGTGACGCTCTGTTGTAGATCTCAGTGCTGGAACATGAACAGGCGGAACTGCTGAAGCGTCTGACGCTCAGCCAGGAGAATCTGCTGCAGCGAGACGAGACGATCGAGACGCTCAACAGACGCGCGGTGGACGTGGAGGTCACGCTGCAGAAGAGCCAGAGGTACGAAACAAGTGGCATTGCTGTAAGACCGTACGGCACTGCGGGTGTGATGTAACCTTGTCCACAGTCAAGCCCCCAATGGGTGAACAAGGATGTGTGCAATGTTCAAGTGACAAGTACGCAAACCTAAGTACACCAAGGTAAAGGTACCAAGTACCCAAGACAAACACCATGACAGCTGAGTAGCTTCGTAGAGCTATGCTGCCACTGCTGCTGCCTTATAAAAGACCTCACAGCATATGGCTACCCATAACCAATTCTCTGTCACTCAAGCTGGAAGAGGGGGGTGGCAGCAGTTGTCATGGAGGTTTCTATGCAGAAAAGCCAGGTGTTGGAAACAAAAAACTAAGGGACCGCCATTGTATGGCTGCTCCAAGCAGAAAAAAATCTTCTCTCACATCAACCCGTGGCGAAAGGTGTGTGTTGGCAAGGCAAGGGCAACCTTCTCATGGCTGTTGTTTCTGTATCTCAGGGAGTGTGAGTTACTGAGGGAAGAGCTGGGGGAGTTGCGGGATCGGCACGTCGCAACAGACGCTGAACTGAGCGTTGCGCGGGAAGAAAAGAAAATGTTCGACGCGGCGCTGCAGACGATCAAAGACGACATGGCGCGGGTACGTTATGACGTCATTTTGTGACGTCATTCTTCAGCAGTGACGTCATTTTCTCCGTCTTTCTGACATTATCTCTTCATCTGTAGCGTCGTCTTGTTCCTGTCCTTGTGGACCTCAGAGACATGAATATCAGAACAGAATATTTGCCTAACCTTTGTCAATTTGTGAAAAACCAGCTTCTCCACCTTCAGGGAAAGAGCTCTGAAAACAGTGTTGTTCCTTTCCTCGAGGTCTAAAGAGAGGTTCAAGCTCTTTCAAGATGTCATCCAGATGGATGGTTTTTCTTGCAGATTCATGAGAAATTTTTCCACTTCTGGTTTGTTGCCCAGACAGATGGTTCTAACTGTGACCATGGTTCTCACTGTATTATCGCCCAGGTGGACGGTTCGTTCCGGCACATGAAGCAGGAGCTGGCACAGCGCGGGGCGGAACTCGACCGGGTTCGAACCGAGCGCAACGAACTCAGCTCACGTCTCGAGGAGCTGACTGGTCGAGTGCTCAGCAAATCGGAGCTCGCGGATGTGCACAGACACGTGCTGCTGGAGTCTCAGCGCACCAACCAGGTACAACACTTGGAAACCGTGATGTTTGAGAAAGCGTTCTGCAAATAAAAACCCCGCAACCTCTGATATTTGGGAATGTTTGACATCGACAATGACAACATGTGCTGAAATGTTGACTGATCCCAATGCACCAGCTGCCAGGTTCCCTTCAGTTCCTTTTGCACAAAAACCTGGTCACCTCATGCCCACAGAAGGGTAGGGTTAGGGTTAGCTATTGCCAGCTCCACAAGGAATGAAAACAACAATCCGCAGTGCGTGTCCTAATCAATTGACCCATTCGATCAGGCTGACACTGAATGTTTGAGTTTTTGATGTGTGGCGTCCATACAAACCAAAAAAATTGCCTCCGAAGATGAGGAAGCAGGATGAGCCGACTGGCCCAACGGGTATTCCTTGTTCTGTTCTGATTTAGTTTCTTGTTTTTCAAAGAATTTTCTTTTCGCGCTGAACAGAGACCCCTAGTGGAGACATCAGACGCTTCGGTGAACACAGATCACATGATGGATCACGCGGACATGTTCAAAATAGCGGAACAGAAGGAGGAGCGTCTAGTGCAGAGGGAGCAGCTGCAGCAGCAGTCAGCATCCCCACCTGGTGGCAGACAGGAACAACAGCCGCCCTCTGGTGAACAAAACATCCACGTGACACCAGATTCCAGGGATTTTGTCGGCACTAACATTCCTGACGACAACAAGCTGACAGACGCGCTGAAAGCTCAGCTAACTCAGATCGAGGCTCAGAAGACGCAGCTGGAAAACGACCTTGACCTCATTCGACAGTCTTCCACTCTGACCATAGAGGAACTGAAAACACACAACCAGAATCTTGAACAGAACAAAACCGAACTGGAAGAAAAGTTCCAAGAGCTAAACGCGCAACTAGAAACTGAAAGACGCGACAAGAAAACTGTGGAACAGACGCTGTCTGAAACGAGGCAGCGAATCACAGAGCTGGAACAGAGGGTCAGCGCCATGTTGAATGAAGGCCAAGGCCACTTGGTTGCCACGCAGGTTGCTGAGGAGACGGTTGCTAAGGTGATGGAGGAACGCGATGTCCTTAGCAACCAACTACAGGAACTACAAAAGGAAACTCAGGCAGAAATCAGCCAGGAGAAAGAAAAGGTGCGAAATAAGCCATGACTTTTCAGTCCGTGCCGTTGAAATGGGCTTTGCCTGATATCGTCTTGTCTGTGACGTTGTGGGAGACCACTCCCCCTGACCTAGGAGCTCCCCCCTCTGAATTAGATTCACGCCTTTCCCAACCCGGCACCCCAAACCCCGAACCGCCCCCCCCCTGATCCAAGACTCCCCTACCAGACATGAGGTGATCAGGTTGTGAGAAGCATGAACGGCCTTCACGCTTCTTGAGCGGTCTTGTTTCTCGAAGCGTAATCTGCAAACTCTGAGGCTGCTGCAAGGCAACATTTGTTCGGGGATTTTTAGTCAATCCAAAGTACTTTTAAAATCACAGCTCAATTTCTGTTGCATTGGTCTATGGAAACACATTTCGCGTTGTTTTGACACCAGGTGGCCTCACTGACTCGGGAGCTCGAGACGCAGGTCGCTGATTGGCGGGAAGCGGAGAAGTCTCGCGAGAGTCACGTGACGGAGCTGAACGTGAAGATCGCGCAGTACGAGAGGCTGGTGCTGAGTCTGCGCAATGAGATCCACGTGACCGAGCAGAAGTTCAACGTGTCGATCACAGAGAGCAGCACCCACCTCCAACAGCAGATACAGGTGCGTCTCGCGGAATAAACAAGGGCGCTTGTCAGCATCGAGGCCGCTCTGCACATTTGTGTGCGCGTCATGCGGATTTACGCAAAATACACTGCAGTTTCGAGCCATGCAAATGCAAACTCAAAAGTTTTACATCGGTCCCTTTTCCCAAAGCAAACAAGCCTCGCACTTTCGCTCAGACTTGACAATCAGGTTTTGAATTGATTCGATTCACTTGGCCTGTTCCATTCTTTGCAAGATGTTATTTCCCCTCCAACATCAAGTCTTTGTACTTGGCCTTTATCTTGCCATAAAGCAAACTCGCAGTGGCGTGCGTGGCTTCCTTCAGGGCACAGTTTCAGAAAAGCTGTGAACAGAGCTGGTTTGTTGCACAATTGTGTTCCAGGGCCCAGTTCACACAGGACATGGAAGCATATTTGCGCACACATTTTTCAAATCCTTCCTGCATTCGGAAGCACCTCTGCGTTCTGTGTGAACGGGGCCTGAGGAAACATGAGCAAAGGACAAGAGACCAATGGCGCCCTCTTTAATCACAGACGCTGACTGCGCAGCTAGAAGAGACGCTGAGAGAGAAAACTGATGTCGAAAACGCGCTCAGCGAATCACAGAGCATCACCAGAGCCAAGAACGAGGAGCTACTGAGTCAGGCGACCAGACTAATGCAGCTGGAGCGCGACGTGGAGACGCTGAGAGCGGAGCTGGAGACGCAGAAACAGAGTGAGGCGGATCCCAGGCAGCTGGCTCTGGACCTGGAGAGAGAGAAGGGCAGACTCGCAGGTGAGAGAGATGGAGGGAGAGAGTGAGAGGAGGAAGGAAGGGAGGGGGAGAAAGAGAAACACTTGAGATGGACCCCAGATAACTCTGGATATGGAGAGAGAGAAGAGTGTGTGAGAAAACGAGAGAGAGAGAATTGATTGTCTGATTCTGTTTTGCACTGCAAGCACTGAAAGAGCTCACAAAGAGTTATGCTCGCACAGGACTGAGCTGTTGGTACTGATGTTTCACTGAAGGAACACGCAGAGACACAAAAAGCGAATCTAGCGCAGTTTTGGTGCCAGATGCCCGTGTGAACTGTTCTTCACTATTCTGATACTTCATGTGTACTAGCCAGCCCCTCAAGGAAAACGCAGAGACGCTGGAGGCAAATCTGGTGCAACTCTTCTGTTTTGGTGCCAAATTATTTTCCTATGTTGGTTTGTACTGTTCTAGGAGTACTAGCCAGCCACACAGCACTGAAGGAGCACGCAGAGACGCTTGAAGCGAACCTGGCGCAGCTCTCGGTGACGGCATCTGTTACGGCGCTGGACGCGCACGTGAGCGAAGAACTCGGGCGCAAGGACAACCAGGTCTGTCTTCCGGAAAACGAACACTTTTAGCAAAGAAATCCAGCGCGCTGAAAGCCCAGCCACTGATCACGAATTGTAAAAGACACCCAGGTCTGTTTTCTGGACAGTGGCCTTCTGGTGTCATGTGCGGGCCGCTTTTGTCCTCGTTGGTAAAGGAAGACACGTTGGTATAAGAGTACCGCACACTCAAACCCAACCACATGCTTAGTACACCAAGGTAAAGGTACCACAACCCAAGATAAACACATACAGCTGAGCAGCTTTGCCTGGCTTTACTACAGCCCTATAAAAATACCTTGCTAATGCTACCCACCAGAGTATGTTGACACACACCTCACTACCGACTGGCTACCTGCACCCCTTAGAACTGGACATTGGCATAGGAAGACACCCCCCCCCATGCTGGACCCCCCTTATGATCCCGGACCCCCCACCCCCTGACTGTGAACTCACCAGAGACAAGAGCTGATCACGTGACGGCGTGCCTTCACCTTTTGTGGCACGTGGTTTTATCTGAGCGGATGGTTTTATTTTCAGGTTGTTGACCTGCGGAGACAGGTGAAGGAAATGCAGCAGCTGCTGGACGCGGAGAAACAGAGCAGCAAGGAGCTCAAGAAACAGGTAAAACCATGGTTTTAACTTCTCTGAGAAACAGAGCAGCAAGGAGCTCAAGAAACAGGTGAAACCATGGTTTTAACCTCTCTGAGAAACAAACCAAAATTGAGAAAGGGTTGATTTTGTGAATGAGTCCATATTTTTTGCCCAGCAATGGACGAAATACGCCAAGTGTGTTCGTGAACGAGGTCTTCACACTGACTCAGCGCACCTGTTCCGATGGTCGCCAATCATGTTGTGTCTGTTCTTGACGCCAGGTGTCGCAGGAGAAGGATGCGCAGGTGAAGCTGCGCAGACAACTCGACTCGCTGTTGGTGGAGCACGATCACATGAAGGCAGACCTCCAATCAAAACTCACCGAGCTGGAGACGCTGCGGGTCAGCCATGATAAGTCACGTGATCATGAGCTGGAGCTCAAGGGCTGCCTGGAGACAGCCAGGGCCGAACTTGCAGGTACTTCGCTAAGTTGCAATTTCCCTTTCTGGTTTTCTTTCCAACGGCACCCCCATCAGATGTGTTCTTGTTTCCCGTGTCTGTTTTCAGGACTCCAGAGAGACAGAAGGATTTTTGTTCGCCTGTTTCCCGGGTCTTTTGGGGGTGTCAGAGAGAGAGAGACAGGAGTCCTAATTCCTACCAGATGATTCGTTCACTCATTTTCCGCGTTCTATTGCAGGGTACCAGAGGGAGGTGGAACGTGTGGAGCGGCAGCTACAGGAGCACGCGGAGCGGGAACCAGTGCTGCAGCAACACATTCAGGTGCGTCTCCTTTTCTCTAAACGGGAACCACGTGAATTTGGCGGGGGGGGGGGCTCCACGGACAGAAAGACAGACAGACCAACCGACGCACATCGCAGAGCTCCTTAAAATGGGAGCCGAGCTCATTTCTTGCGCGTCTCCATGGAGTCAGCGCAGCAAAAACTGCTGGTCTCCTTCAGGAACCAGGTTAATATCTGGCGCCTCTGGACTGAGGAAAAGTGGGAGCCGTTGGTGTGGCAGCGCAGATAAAGAGTTCCCGCCCCCCCCACACACACACAGTTTCTTGTCACCAGGAACCAAATTACACCTTCTCCATGCTTCAGTACTTTCGCCCTCAACAAGACCTTTCAGTTTTACTCCTGCTCCTTGCACCCCGCTAATCCAGGCAATGGAAGAGCAACAGCCAGGCAGCAAATGACGTCATAAATCCATCTATGTTTCTGGAGAGTCATGTTTGTACCCCCCCCTTGCCCGCCTTTCTACAATTCACTGCACATCTGGGCCAGATATCCCCCTGCGCTGCCCGTGAACTGTGCGAGCTTGACTCAGCGCATTCTTATTGACGTTACAGAGCATGGAGGTGGAGATAGGACAGAAGACGGCTGAGATCGAGGCTCTGCGACAGCAGCTCACCCTGGTGGAGGAGCGACAAACCATCCACACCGACACCATGCAGAAAACCATGCAGGTGCGTTCCGCTTGTATTTCCGATGATCTGAACAACTCGGGACTGGTGTGGTGCGTCGCACGTTGTTGTTATCATCGTCATTGTCGTCATGGACCAGAGACCCCCTCCCCATTCTTCTCTTGCAATTCAGCACAAAAACCATCACAAACCAAAAATAAAATTGGGCTTATCTTGCAATTCACTTCAAACACCACAACAAACTCACAAATGGGTTGTGTTGCAAATGGGTGTGGAGTTTTCAGCTCTGGGTGTAAGAAACGCAGCTCGAGTCCAGCCAAACGAACCAGATTTAGACTGTTCTCACGTAATTGCTGCAAACACACAAGGTTCGGTTGATCAAGAAAACAGTCAGGGGTAAAAATTGATTTTCAGATTTTGACGCGCGTTTCTTGTCTTTGTTGCAGACGATGACGAACGACCTTTCTGCACTGAGAAGTGAAATGGCGACAGTGAAGAAAGACAAACTGCTGCTGCAGGAGAAAGTGGCAGAACTGAAGAGTGCACTGAGGGCGAGTGTGCAGCACAGCAAGGTGAGTGCACTGAGGGCGAGTGTGCAGCACAGCAAGGTGAGTGCACTGAGGGCGAGTGTGCAACACAGCTAGGTGAGTGCACTGAGGGCGAGTGTGCAGCACAGCAAGGTGAGTGCACTGAGGGCAAGTGTGCAGCACAGCAAGGTGAGAGAGAGAGTGAGTGCACTGAGGTCAGAGACGTTAGACTGCCCACAAAAGAGACGCTGTGTTGCGTCGCTGCACCCACCCTCCCTCCCCGCAGCAAGCAACAAAGACCCCATCACTGCAGTGATCAAAAGTTGCTGTTTGTGGAATTCCTTGCCTGGAAAGTAGAGGTGTCAAGTTCTTTGTAACTGTTACCTCAAGCTTGAGGGTGGCATTCTCTGCCTGGAAGGTGATGTGCAAAGCACATAGTTCCCAAATGTGCATCAGCTGAGGAAACACGTTTCATTGGTTGTTTGCAAAGCCACCAGATGCTGGATGTCTGTTGATGTAGTTAACTCCACACGTGATTATTGACACGTGATTATTCGTCACGCGAATGTGTTTCAGTTTTATGACGTCATAATGGTCCCACGTGTTTTGCAGGTGATAATTGCGCGGGAAAAACAGACGGAGCTTCGTGATAGGCCAAAAGCAGCAGCAGCAGCGCCCCCGCTCGACCTGAGCTACATCGAGGCTCTTCTGGAGGACACCAAGTCTCTCTCCCAACACAGCAAGTAAGTTCTTCACAACTGGCAGAAAATATGGGCTCAGTGCTCTTAGGAGAGGCCAGAACAAAACACCAAGTCTCTGTCTCAACATTGGAAGTGGAATAGGTGTGCCATCAGGTCTGACACCATTCGGAATGAGCCATTGCAGGCCTCTTTGAGTTTCGTGCAGACCACACTGAGCGGACTCTGCGGATAAAATTTCTATGTCTGAGGCAGTGTCGGGGAGAGGAGAATTCATCTTTTTCTCTTGTTGGCCGTGAACTTGTGGACTACGGGAAGATTTTTTCTCCCCCACATAGAGGGAATGTTGGGAGGGGCTCGTCTTTTTACTGGACCTTTGCATTCTGTCTCTTGTATCATTGCAGGCCGCTGAGTTTCCTACAAGCCACACTGAGCGGGCTTCGTGGAGAGATATCGTCGCTTCAGGATCAACTGGACGAACACACAGAGGCTGTACAGACGTCGTCTAAAGCCTGGAAGTAAGTGGTACTCTCTTCCGTGCAATGAAAGAAAAAGGTATTCCACAGTGAGAAAGACTCCACAGATCTGCCTGTATCTGCATTTGAGTTTTGCACTCGGAACAAGGCTCAAGTTCCACACAACTTTTGCCTTTCGCCTCCTGCCATCTCTTTTTGGAGAGCCCTGAAACCACGCACGCCTACTTCAAGTAGTGTCAGGTGACTCATTGCTGATCACGTGATCTTGTTGCTGATCACGTGATCTCGTTGCAGGGAGCTGGAGGCGCAGGTGGAGGATCTGAAGGCCGTGTGCAAACTCACATCCGGGGACCGGAACAAACTGCTCGTGGTGACCTCTGCTGACGGAACTGTGGCTCCCTCTGGTGGCAGTGGAGAGCAGAATTCAGAGCAGGTAAGACAAAAAAAAATTTAGATTGGGGTGCCAGGCTGCTGGGAGCCGCAATAAGCTGCACTATCCCCAACTATGGTTTATGCAAGTCACTGAGGTTGCCCAGGACAACATAAAGTTTTGTTTTATCAAAACATTTCCGGATCTTTCGCGAAAAGTCGGAGGGAAAAGCACTCAACGCTAAACTTGTCTGTTGACGTCGCTTACTCTCTTTGCATACCAGATAAGAAAGGTTGATTTTTGGAAAAAAAATTCCTGGAGAATAAACATTTTGACAACATTGTTTCGCAGGAGGGAGCGGAGTCCCTGGCACAGCTCGGTATTGTCGTGCCGCCCGCCATAACACTACCCGACGCTGTGGACATCTCCACTCTAACAACCACCTCCCTAGCAACGGCCATAGTTACCGCTGCAAGTGATCACGTGACAACCAGCTCCAGCAACGTAGAGACCAGCGTCTCCACAACGAGTAACCAAGAGACTTCCAGCAGCGTAGCAACCAGCAGCAGTGAACTTGCCACCATAGCAACAGAGACGCTGGAGACGAGCAGCGTGGTTACCAGGGTGATTCGCTCCGTAGCAACGGAGAAAACAAGCTACACAACTGTGATCAGCGGGTCTGACGTCACAACCACCGAACAAAATGACGTCACTGAACAGCGTGACGTCACAGCCGCGGAAAATGACGTCAAGGACAAAAATGGCGACAGCGCGGAACAGACTGAAACGACGTATGAGCAATAAAACAAGGCAGCTTCTCCACAACGGACTCTACAGGGTTTTCGCCTCTTTACCCCGCACCCACCTTGCCTTCACCCCTTCCCCAACCCTAGTTAGGACCCCGCAACAGCACATTGGTTAAACCTGCAAAAACATCCAAACATAGCTGTGGAAAGGGAATGCCAGCAACTCTAAACCCGCACGCACGCGCGCGCCATCACGTCCTGCACAGACTTACTTTCCTTGGTTTCTAATAACAGGAGAAACCCTTGCGCACAGATTCTTTATGGGGTGTCTGTTTTTCGCCAGTGTGAATAATGAGAATACTTGCTTGCCCAATGCGAAAATTTTCTCACATTGTACCGTGAGGTCATTGAGACGGAAAGCTACAAACAAAACAAACACAAACTGCCAAAAACGTGGAGATATTTCCAGTTTTGTAGTGGTTCCTTCTTTTCATGTTGCTTGTTTATGTGTTTGTGGGGATTTGGGGCGCATGCTAATCTTTCACCGGGGAAATAAAAACATGTGCTTTGTTATGTTATGGGGGTATTTATTCTTGTTAGGCCCCGTTCACACAGGACGCGGAGCACCTTGCAACATGCGTATGTAAATGATGGAGCAGACTGCAGTAAATGGGAGTGTTCACACATCAAATGGTTTGCACGCAAATTTGTGCGCAAATCTGCCCACGCGTGCAGTGTGAATGAGGCCTTAGAATTCTTGTTACTTTCGGTCCATTTCACTTGTTTGCATCTTTCGTTGGCATTGCCGCAGTTACTGGGATGTAAACATCATGGTAGGAAAACCAATACATGCTTGTGGAATTTGTGACTTGAACATTGACTTCACTTGAATGATCATGTATGTGAATTTGGGCTGTTTCACACCAACTGGAAGACCCATGTGGTTTTGGGTCCACAGCACCCGGTGTTGTTTTGGGTCCTCTCTGCTTTAGACCCATCCCACCCCAACACCCAGGAGATGTTTGTTGATGTCTGGTACAGGGATTGAAGGCCCACGCCTTGATAGCCTTACGTTTACGTTTTTACAAGGATGTTCCGCAATGGGTGCATCCTTTCCAGACTCGCAGTGATTTTAAGATTTCCCATTGAACAAGAAAAGCGAAAATGCTGATGTTGGTGAGGAAATAGCTTTGTTAGGCCGAGCGCGACTGTAAGTCGAATCGGCCTTGTGGAGTCATGTACATGTCCTCGTTGTCATTGTCATCCATTGTCATGCGGCTGGGGGGGGCGGGGGGGGGTTGCCTCGTTGGCGGGGGGGGTGTGCGGGGTGCGGGGGGGTGGGGGGGTCGGGGCGGGGGGGGGGGGGGGGGGGGGGGGGGGGGGGGGGGGGGGTGGGGGGGGGGGGGGGGGGGGGGGGGGGGGGGGGGG
>JAAUYG010144784.1_pt1 | contig 11463 bp, 5 predicted proteins | sample 7278091 | NCBI WGS metagenome assembly JAAUYG01 (sample SAMN14350201, study PRJNA611818) | marine sediment metagenome | isolation source: surface marine sediment (0.6m) | place: French Polynesia: Moorea | collected 2018-08 | reverse complement strand
TCACTTTTTTTTTCTGGCACCAAAATCACGATTTCTTTTTCAACCTCTTTTCCTTTTTACATGTTATTTTATTTTTTCAATTTTTAATTTTTTTTTTCGTTTTTTTTTTTTTTTTTTTTTTTAGAAACTCAACAATAGTGCTTAACAAGACGATCAAGATTGTCCGCTTTAAAAATTACGCATAAAAGTACGAATTTCAAAATAAATTGCGAAACAAAAATGTGCCTACTGCCCATGTGCCCGAAAATCAGGATACCATTCGATATACAGTGACACGAAATAAGCATCAATTTATTACTTGTAACAATATGTATATAAGTTGTATTGTGTCATAATTTGCTTTTTTCTGTTACTATGACGTGTGTGTAATACGGGTATAATATATTATATAAATTAGTATTCAAAGGTCCCGTAGTATAGTCGTATCAGCCCCCCACCTCCACCCCCCACCCCTCCGCTGATTAAGTTCCTTAAGTTTTAAACAGAACCATATACTTCCCTTCGTCCACCGAAACGCCAACTGCCAATCATTCTATATCGCAGACAGGACATATAGTTCGATTTCGACACGAACTACGCTTTGAATGTTTCATGAGGTTGGTGAAACACAAGAAAGCGTAAACATACCGCAGGCTCCTTACTGGTCCTCCGCGACTCCGGACATACTAATATTTGGTCAAATCTGCCCAAATCTTCAACTGGTAACTTTTACAATGCGTGCCACGACGGCGGGTCGTCTGGTCTCGCTGCTCCGACCCTCGCATATCAAATGACGCCTCAAGATTTCTCAAGAGTCATCCGCGGTAGTCACCGGAGAAATATGACCCTGGCCCGGTCACGGGGTCAGCCAATGACATCTTGTGGAATCCATGTCATCCGCCGGACATTCTGTCAGATCCAGAAAAAAAGCGTTGTTAGGAAAGCCGTCATTTAGGTGCCGTTCCTTTGGTGCCGCGCGCCAATGGTCGTTTAGGAGACTTCTCCCCGCGCGTGCGTTTCCAAGATCGTTTTCGCTGTCGTTTTGACGTCTGCCACCTCGCACGCGGGTAAACAAAAGTGGAGACACAGTTCAACTACATGGGAGGGGCAAAACTGGCTCCCACGTTTACTTCCATTCTACTGTAAATGGACTCAAAAGATTATAACCGTCTGGGCTTAAGTAGAGGTCAGAGTGACCAAACAACAAGATAAACATGGAGGGCTCCTTGGTAAAATGTCTCCAAGTCAGTCCCACCCACCTTTTCCAAGTTTGACACACACGAGCACACCGGGGTACTGTAATAGAATATTCCATCTCGTGCTAAATTGTTGACAGAGATAAGTGTGTTTAGACTAACAGGAAAATATTATGAAATGATAAAATAGCAATGGATATGCAGCAAATGGGTCATATAAGCATAAATAAATGACACATTCAAAATAACTGAACCGAAAATCAAAATATAAACCAGTCCAACTAATCAAATTGATTATTCGAAACAAGAAGTATTAAATAATTTAATCATTGATCAATGGCTCACCATAAAACTAAAATATAAAGAAATGAATGCATAAATAAATACTTTTCATGTACTGGCACAATGATAAATAAGTGAACTGAAAATCTAAATTAATAACAAAGTTAACTCAAAGATCAGTAATAAATCAGATTGATAAACAGAAATGAACAATAATAAAAAGGTAAATATTAGGACTAGCAAGTTTGTTCTTTTGCAAAGCTGCAGTTTAGGAAGCCGAATATGACTTATGACAGACTAATTTATGAACCACAAAATCGCAGTTTTGCCTGCAAATTCTTTTCTATCGAAAAGTGCTTTCCGTCAATAAAGCCATGAAAACATACTTTCCACATGCCACTTCAACTAAAATTGAGAAAGTCTATTACCACAGGGTACATAACCTTTTCATCAGTATGTATACGGACATGATGTATTAATAAAATCTAATATGGCAAATATGATATAAATGTACCGTCTACGGATTTAATGCTGCATGCCCATGTCTTAAAATATAATTATATGATCTATTTATTGCCCAATACATATACACATTATATGCGCTGTGACCACCGACAACCCTAAGCTATCAGTTACCACAGATGGTTCTAATGCCAAACTAATTTGGGGGATACAAACTTGGCTTGTACATTGAAATGATAAATTTCCTAATAAATTTAAATTTAATTTAGTGTTACTCACTAAAGTTTCTAGTGACATATAACCAGCCTAATTGTTTGTCAAAGTAGTCTCCTTTTTTTTTCGTTGGTTCAATATAATGATGGCAGTTTGCCTTTGCTGACATCCTAACAAACTGCTTTTAAACAGTGTGAAGAGGCTTCGCTCAAACCATTGCTGTGTTGCCAGAGTGGTGCTGAGACACTGGGCTGAGACACTGAGATCACTTCAGCCAGAATTAAAGGTCTCTGGGTCATCACACTTTTCTTCCAGTTAGATAGGTTCTCGATGGCCCTACTAATGACATATGTTTCCATAGCCCACCCAGGAACAGGTGAGCAAATATTCACGTCGTTTGGAAGGCACGCGCGAAACGAAACGAAACGCTCTCGTCTGCAGACCTCTCTCCTCAACCTTGTGTCCCACTCTCCAGCATCAAGTGCAGCAATTTACGTTCATCAAAAGCCGAAGCTAAATCCCTGCTTTGAAATCGAGGGCCTCCTAAGGACGGGGCATCATTGCATACTGACAATAACCCCGGCTGAAAGCGGCAGTTGAACGGAATATGAATTTCAAATGATGAAAACGGAGAAATCATTTGTAATCGAGAGGATCCCGGCTTGTAGTGTTGACAGAGTGATGACCAACCAAAGCTTCGCTGCACTTTTGCACCTGCCCGTTTGGTGTCTAGATTGGCTGGCCACTGGCGTTTGTACTGATAACTGAGCCTCAATCCAGACAACTACGGTACTACAGTCCCGGCGCTAGAAGGATGAGTTGGATTATGCCATGCACCCTTTGAAGGATCAAAGGCTTCCGGTGTCTTTGATATGACGTCACAGTGAAGCAGGATGAACACAGTTTTCGATAAGCTGCAAGTGATGCTATTTTATCGGTGCGCACGGATCTCTCTTAGCAAGATAGGGTTAGAGAAAGATTTTGTTCTCCACACAGCATTTTAATGCTCCATAGGACAGTGGAGCAACGCCCCCATCGTTTCTTGACAAAATGTACCAATGGCAATTAAACCCAATTGACGAAACATAAGTCATCAAAGATTGAAATATCCGGTATTATATCTCGATCTGGTAACTGCAGCCAATCGTTTCCATCGCCCCTATGCTCTCCTCCTCCATTAACGGCAGTATATACACAAGTGCCACCTCAACCACGGCATCTGAAAACAGTTGAATTTGGTCTTAACCTTTCACCACTTATCCCCAAGGCGGTCGTTATAACGGTTATTCCTTGGGTAAAACACAAACGCCCTCGCAAAGAGAGAAGTCGCCATTGTAGGCAGTATATGCCTCGCCTTAATTTGTCGCCGTGAACAAACTTTGCGCCCTCTTGTGAATCCCAGTTCAAACTTGGCGATCAACAACATTTACCGGCGAAGTTTGAAAATGGTTTAGGGACATAAATGAAAACGAGGGTGACGAGAGGTAGACCGGCCCAATATTGGATTAGTGGATCATTGGCTGAAATTGTAGACAAACCAAAGGGCGGTCAGACATCTTCACTCAGTGTGCTGACCTAGAAATCCCTAGCTAACTTGTATTTCCTTTCCGATTCCAGCAAAATCTTTGTGTGCCATCATTTTTTACAATAGATAAGAAGGTCTCTCACTAGAGACAGAGATGGGCGGAGATAAAAAGCTTCTTCACAAATCTACATAGAATGAACGTTCTGCAATATGAGTTGGCTCTGGATTTGAGTTTAGTGGGTTTGAAGTTAGTGTGCACAACTAATAAATGCTAAAGTCTGTAACGTCATGCCCGCTTTGGTGTGCCATACATATCGATGTCGATGGAATGACTGACAGATGACGTCATCGGTGCCAAACAATAAACTGACATAGAATCGAACGATCTACTGCCTACCCCCTGGAGGCGTTTAAAGCGATCCCTACTAACATCGAACTGCGGATTTTCCTCAAAATGAGGGAATTCTTTTCATAAAACCCTAGCCTCCCTTGCCGGGTCATTATTTGGACAATCTTTGGCCTTCGCTTTATGAGTCCCGCTCGTCGCCCGTCAAACAAAACTGACGGAATTAGAACCATTCGCTGCTAAACACGGATTTGTGGCTTGTCTATTTTCTGCGGGACTGCCAAATCCCGGCTCCGGAAACAAAGGCTTTCATTTCCGGTCTGGGACGCGCCACCGTGACTTTGTGATCGGCACAAAGCGTAAATCAATTCGGTGCTGTGCGAGGCTCATTATAGGCAGTAATGACGGTATTGAAGTAGGAACTGAGGCCTCTTTGATGGAACAATCAAGGGGAAGACTGCAACCGAGGCGACGTTTCTGCTGGGCGATAATGAGCTAATTTGGCTCGACCGGCTTTTATCAAGTGAATAGGAAACAACTCTCAGAGACTGTAATAACGAGTTTGAAAACGAGGCCCGTGGCCTCGATTTGAGCGTCTTTGCCGCTGAAACAAAAAGGCTCCCTCGCCAGGTTAAGACTTGGAAACTCGTGAAAGATTGAGAATCATTTATGTTGTCGTACGCAGAATCGCCATGGATCGAGTCGTTCGTCAGTGTTCGGTGGTAAGAGATTTACAGGGAAACCACGACTCAATCATGATGCCACGGGGAGAGGTTGCATGAAGCTCGTCCATACCAAAAAAGAACCTAGCTTAAAGTTTGTTTACACATAAATACTTGTAGATAATGTTTGCCGTGAACCTAAAAATTCCACCATGTGTAAGGACGTAAATGAACATCATTTTGTAATAGAAGGTATTTTCTCAAAAAGGTATTTTCTGAAAAACAAACTACTTCTTGAAACCAGTAATTTTTCTAGTCTTATCATGTCAACGTCACGCTGCTGCTACCTACTACTACTACTACTACTACTACTACTACTACTACTACTACTACTACTACTACTACTACTACTACTACTGACAACAACACTGACAACTGACAACAACAGTAACAACAATAACAACTTTTAATATTATTATTATAATTATTATTATTATTATTATTATTATTATTATTATTATTATTATTATTATTATTATTATTATTATTATTTAATAACTGAAGTACAAGAGAAAAGCAGAAAAATTGAACAAAAGAGCCAACACAGTGACACAAAACATTAGAGAAGATGCATTAAAACTAGAGAAAACATTCAACTTTAGACATCATGTAACTCTAGGTTGTTTTTTTTTGTTTGGTGTTGTTGATTTTATTTTGATGTGTTTGGCTTGTTGCATAAACGTAAATTACAGCAGAAAAATGAGAAGTCAAGACAAACGACTATCAGTGGAAGAAAGAAGAAAAAAGTTTGAGGAAGTATCGGAGCAGCAGGCACCAACTCATCTGTCTCGGTGACCAAAAATATTGTAGAAGAGAAGACAGATATTTTTTTTTTGCAGTATTTCCCCATAATCTCGCTGTCATGTTTTGACCTTGGTCACATGTCTTTCCGTTAATGTCACGCGTGTTCTGTCGGCACTCCTTCCACCGGTAATGACGTAGCGTGGTGGAAATCACCCAATCAGGCTTCCCCGGGACTGGGTTTTTATCGCCAAATATTTCCCTCGTTACATGACGATAACTTTCGGGTCGCTGACATGGAATGCTTACCGGAAAAGCAGCGTTCCTTTGAGAACGCCCCAACTGCCGTCTGCCTCGGGCAAACAGCGCGGGAAAGCGATCCAAGCAGCCACATCCCTGCTCCACCTTGCTGAAGAGACTCGCCGCGAGCCCTGAAGTACGCTCTCCAGCCCCACTCCAAAACTGGCGGGAACTCCGCTCAGTGTCGTCTGCCCGGGGCCACGTGATTGTCCCGGGCGACAGGGCCAGTAATTACACCATCAGTCTCCATCCATTGTTTCAAGGGGACTCCAGAAGAGCTCTCGTGGAGTCCGGAGCGGATAGACTCCGTGCTAGCAAGGTGATTCGGCTTATTTAATCCTTCCTGGAAAAGGGCATACGGTAATGAAAGCTGCGTGATTTATGATCAGGTACAAAAGGGGACGCCATCTTGTTTCGGTCTCATGGACGTACTCAGCAGTCGAAGCGGATAAGGATGGAATGCGATCTCTTCCTGCAATGGCTGTGTGATTAAACAAGCCTGTATTTATAATATTCAGTGTGCATTTTGCTTGCACTACATTGTGCAAAGAACGTGTATTTATATTTGCATGTTTATAATTTTGTACGGTAACAATTGACGAATTGGCACCTCTGGGTAACAGTGTTAGCCCCCTAACCCCTGACTGACCAATTGACAACAAAAAACTGTCACAACGACTCCCCTGCCACAATCCTGTGTCCCCCGTGATCAGATCACCACACAAACCCCGAATTTTGTCACCTCATCAGCGCGGTCAGCGCAATGGGACAAACGCGACCACAGCTTATTGTCACCACGTTCTGTTGTCCCGTAACCAAGATGGCGGCTAAAGCGGCCGTACCCCGCCTCCCAATTACGTTTTATTGCCGTCTAATGGGGAAATTACAGGTTTCTGTGTCCCTACACACGTTTCTAGCCCGCGGGGAACCCGCAGACGTGCCAGAAACTCCATTATCGCTCAGATCCGATGTGTCGCGGGGAGGATAATTGCCTCCATTTCTGATTCCCGCGTCTCTGGCATGTCTTCGGGCACGCGACGTTTGTCGTTTGCTATTGCCTCGTGACCAGGCGACTTCCGGTTAATTCAGGCGTTCGTCCGGTGTCTCTGTCAGCCAGGAGAAAGAAAGACACGGCGTCGATTCTCGGCTTGGAGAGCGGTGCTGTATTCTTTGTCAGCCGCCGATTTCCTTGCGCTTTGAGGTATAATTTGTGACTGGTTGGGGTGGGGTGGGGCCGGTGAGGGGAGTCGGAGGTTAGCTAGGGAGGGACGAGGGAGAAGGGAACCCGTCTCGCTGAAGACCTCCCGCCGAGGACATTTCACAACTGGTTGAGTTCCCTGTCTGCAGGTGCCAGCGACAGAGTCGGATATCACAGAGCCGGCCTTTAACAGGAAGCAGAGACTGTGAAATATGCCGAGGGCAGCGAGAGGACAGAGTTGACGGAGCTGGTTCCTCTTCTCTAGCAGCTCGGGATTCCGTGCTGTATGAGCTCTCTCCGCCTGGTATGTCTAACAAAGCCAGGTCAGAGAGAACCGTGACCTCCTCGTCCTAATCCCCACCCAGGTGCAGGTTTTATACCGTCGCTAGCAGGCAGTAGTTTCTGAGATATCCACTGTTACAGTGGACGCTCCAGCGATCACCGAGAACCTCTCCAACCCGCGTGTCGAGTTGGGGGGTGGGTATCCGGACTGTGAGGAGTCCGAGGATTCCCCCAGGCAGCACACTAACGAGGTCAGAGGGGGAGTCTTCAACCTCCTTGACACGCTACCCTCAGCCAGGACACCGTGTCTTACACTAGCCTCCGACTTACACCTGCACGGCTTGTTGACAGTTTGCCCCAGGTTCCCCCTAGCTACTCTTCATACGGCTGAGGTGGGTGGGGGGAGGGGGTGCTCACCATACCTCCCTTGATCATCTCCACTATTATCGAATATTAAGAGTCTTGATCATCTACGACTCAGAGACTTCAGGGTATTTGACTTGTTACTCAGTTCTGGGCGGAGAATCCCAAACCGTTAGTACCCGGTACATTCATTGTGGCTGTGCGAGACCCGCCGTAGGCAGCAATGGCCGAAGTCTTGACTCCCGAGTCCCTAAAATTTAAAATAAATCATGATCTTTGTGGCAAGTGATTCGCCCAGTTAAGGTGGTTCCAGCACACGGGACAAAGTATATCATTCGGTTTATAACCCTTTCTTGTCGCATAACTTACTTTATACTGGCCATTACAACTGCAAGAGACATTAACTATGTACACAACTATGTGTTTTGCTTACACTACCGGCCAAAATGGCTGCTACATACAAACACAATTCGTATTTTTTTTGTTTTCTTAAAGCTCTCTGAATGAACACCCATGTGATTGAGGAGCACATTTAAAACCACAGGTTGGGAGGCCTTATTGTAATTAACTGTGTTTGCATCATATATTGTCGTGATACGTTGTGTCTGTCGCAGACCTTCAGTGGATACATGCACTTCACAATTATATATTCATAATTATATATTCATAATTATATATTCATAATTATATATTCATAATTATATATTTATAATTATATATTTAGCTTTCCCCTATAGTTATTACATTTTCTTGTAACTTCTCTTAACTTCTAAATTTAACTTTTGGTTTTATTTTAAAAGTTTAAAAAATTTAATGTGGACTTGAAATAAATTAGAATTGTTTAAAGTCCCCAGAATCAGTGAACAGAAAGCAGCCCACCTTAAAGGATTATTGTTTTATTTTATATGCATCTTTGCTGAACCAGGAGTATTTCATGCAGGGAGTTATCCAGTTTATAATACTGTAACGTTGCTTAAAGTTCCAGTAACTGAAATAATTTCAGGAGAAGACATGGCCAAACCCACAGTTTTGGGTGCAAGTGTACCAAAGTTTGGGTGCAGTAGATCAATCATAAAGGTTCAGCTAGCACGTTTCAGGGCAGGGATTTGCTTTAATTATGCACAGGCTACCAGCATACAGAGTGCGCTAATATGTAACATGGCGGCTGAAGCTTTGTAAAACGACTTTCGATTTCCATTTTTACTGAACGGTTTCTGGTTTAATATTGCCAATTCATTAATCTTATGTAAATGATTTAGTAGCAGCGTTGCAGAATTTCTAGCACATTCAACTGAAGGTGTGTATATTGTATCTGCCCTGCTAATGTTACACAAAGTGCGCGTGTACTTACTACTAACAGAAACATCTACAAAGTTTGTAACGAGGGAAACAAAAGAATGGAAAATCCCTTCCTCGGTGTCACTCTTCACTGAAATTTATGTAAATTAGTCAATTCTTTTTTAAACTCTGGAGAGCTATTCATTATTCCATTCTAATAGATACCTGGCGATGAAGGGTTTCTTTAGCTTTTTTAGCTATGCATCCTGGGTTGTCGGATCCGTGTGAGAATGAGCATAGTAGGCGAACCCCCCCCCCCCCTCCCCCGAAAAAAAAAAGTATATTAACTACTCAAACATTTAAGGGAACTAAGTTAGCGTAGTACAATGTACATTACACAAAATAAGTTAAGGATATTAAATATCCTTGACTTTTTGTGTAGTGCATATATCAACTATGGCACCTATAGCGTAATATGTACTAAACAAAAAAGTTAGTGATATTTAGTATCCTTAACGTTTTGTGTGTAGTGTAGACATGTAAGGCGTTTGAAAGAGTAAAGATCATGATCACAATTGCTGAGATACACTTGTGTTTTGGGGGGGTGGGGTGGGGGTGGGGGTGATCCCCCTCTGAGTTGTGTAAAAAATATGTTTTGCTTTTTTTTTTTTGCCAGAACTGCATTATCAAGCAAAATGTTTCAACTAAACAAGACAACAATCTGGAAGGATTTTTCCAAATATATTTCTAAATATATGGCTTTGAAAATATGTTGCCTTAAATATTTTGAGCAGTGTAGTAGGGCACTCAGGCAGCTGCTTGACTGATAACAGGCTCCGTTTTTCCTTTCTTTCTGTTAGAAGAGAGGCTTCCAAGTCGCAACGATAGAAAACATTAAACCTAACGGAAATGTATTCCCAAGTGGTAATTCCGTTAAATTACAACGTTTCATACTCATCAGTAGTAAGAATGGCTCACATTGAAATCTGTTTAGCATCTTAATTCAGGAAGTAAAATCTCTCCACTAGAAAGCTATACACTTCATTGCATGCAGAATGACGTCACTAGATGTGGTGTACCTTTTAGGACCTGCGGAATGACGTCACTAGATGTATTATAGCCTCCAGCGTATGCTGAATGACGTCACAAATTTTGCTATACCCTTCAGCATATGCTGCATGACGTCACTAGATGTGCTATACCCTTCAGCATATGCTGTATGACGTCACTAGATGTGCCATACCTTTCAGCATATGCTGAAGCACATGTGCCAAAATAATACTTTATTCGTTAAATTTAACGGGAATTGCTTAACATATGGTATTCCAATTAAGAGAGGCGTAAGACAGTGAGATATCCTAAGTCTGATACTGTTCATACATTTCTGAATGATGTAGTTCCCCTGTTTCAAGCGAAAGATAGTACACCACCAGAATTGTGAGATACCAAAATAGGCTGTTTGTTATATGCTGATGATCTAGTCATTCTCTCAACTACAGCAGAAGGCCTCTCCAGCAGAGCCTAAACAAACTAAACCTGTTTGTAATAAATGGAAACTAGGGCTAAATATGGACAAGTCAAAGATAGTGTGTTTTAACAAGCTAGGGCGGCAGAAATACAAACTGCAACTTCAATCTAGGACAGGAGAGGTAAATTACACTAAGCCCTATTTATATCTGGGAATTGAACTCGCAAACTCATTCACCTTTAAATTAGCCAAAAAATATTAATTAGAAAAGCAATGCGAGCACTGTTTAAACTAAAGACACTAGTTGGCCATTCCAGCCTTAATCCTACCGTTGCCATGAAATATTTTGACCAAAATGATAAAGACTATTGCTTTGTACGGCTCAGAGGTATGGGGCCTGTATTGCCTGAAGGTCAGAGATAGAGATAAATTCTTTTCAAGTTTGGATATGCCATTGTGCGAATAAAAATCTCTATGTGTAGACACACTCTAGGGGTGCATAAAAATCCCAAGTAAATGCTCTGCGTGGCGAATTAGGAAGGTTCCCCCTAGGATTTGACATAGTAGGAAATATAGTTGCCTATCACCATTACCTTGATTCCAAGGAAGAAAACACAATTTTACATGAGGCAGCACGGCTAAATAAGGAACTGGGTCAAACACAAGGGCAAATCACCCATTCTTGGATGGCCAAGTATAACAGAGTGTGCAATACAGTGAATCCCCCCCATGCAACCAATGCCCCTTTTATCAGCACTAGCAGAAAATCTGCCATACAGTCATTACAAAATTTATATACCCGCCACTGGCTGAAACAGATACCCACTGAACTGAAAATGCGAACCTTTGTCACACTTAAAACACATTTTCAAAAAGAAGTGTTACGGGTGATATTAAACCTCCCAGGTTCTTTTGAATAGAGTTCCTGAACAAGCAACAGAAGACAGAGGAAAATACCAAATTTATTATTAAGAATAAACTTCGGAGTGGAACTTACAAAATTTACACAATGTGACGAGGTCCTAAAACAATAAACATGCAATGCAATGTGAAACAGATGAACAATTTTAGAAGTAGTTTACCTGATAATACAAACAGACACGCTTTA
>JAAUYG010156782.1_pt1 | contig 11464 bp, 4 predicted proteins | sample 7278091 | NCBI WGS metagenome assembly JAAUYG01 (sample SAMN14350201, study PRJNA611818) | marine sediment metagenome | isolation source: surface marine sediment (0.6m) | place: French Polynesia: Moorea | collected 2018-08 | reverse complement strand
TGAGTAGAAAGAGTGTACCGGTATGTGTAATTTCGCGAACGACCTTCTCTCTTTTATGCCAAAACTGGCATGCAGATCTTGAATTTGCCTGCAAATTCTGTTTTCTAGTTTATTTTGAATCTTTCATCACTGCTACACTTATTATTTTTACAAAATATTCACTTAAGCAGCACTTGCATTGCCTGTCAGACTCAATTACTTTACTCCTTCAAATTCTCGGCGTTCCAAAAAGGTCTTTCTCGGAGTTCCAGAAAGGTCTTCCTGGTACTGGAATTCTGGAGTTCTGGTTCACTTCCTGCGTCAATTAACGATTCCAGCTAAAATACACATTTGAGGAGTGCATTATCAGGTGTTTTTTTTTATAAACTGACTCTAAAACTTCTGCTAAAGAGGATCACCTGCATTTTAGATCATGTGTGTTAGCTTGAAACTTCTGGGTGGTCTTCAACGGATGTAGCATACTTTTCTGCACCCTAACAACTACAGTGGTCCCTGCATTTTAACACCACCCAATTCTTAGCCAGGAGTACAAACTAAACTCATGAACATGAAATATTTACTCTGGCTGAGACTTGATTTTCAGCTCTTCCCAAGTTTTCGTCCAACACTTTCATTCCTCAGGAATGGTGACCATGCACTGACCAAATGGGAATCCCCTTAAAATGTGGATCTTAGTATTTTCTATTGAGCAAAAATTTGAGGTTACTACTAAAATTACAAATCAGATTTTAAAATTACATCCCTGGCAACTTTTCACTTTGAACTCCAGTCATTATCGCTATTACACCTGGTTCCATTAAAATACCGGTACTTCAATATATTCATGATATTCCTTGGGAGTCTGCAGCAGCCACTCAAAGCATAACTTAACTATTACAAAGAGCTTGAAACCCTTAGTAAAGTACCAGTATGTTACATTAATGATATAAAGTATATAGCACTGAGAATAAAATAAATTATTTGATTTTCTCTCAACCCTATAGCAAGCACCATCATTGCATGTTATGTATTCCTTGAAGAAGCATCATATCTTCGTGTCTATGTAATTTATCCAGGACTATAGCTATGGCTTAATGGAACAGCAATTTTTTACCCTTGCTTCTACCCGGCACATGTTCAACCCAACAATATCAGTCAAGCCTGAGATTTGTGCGTGAAGTTCCCATCTGCATGCCAAGCAATCTCTCAATCAGCTTAACCCAAAAATTCTCTGTTAATGTAGGGAAATTAATAATGCTATCACACATGAGTTTTGTTTTGCCTGAATTGCTGAGTTTTTGAATGCTTTATTATCTTGCTGCATGCGTCAGAAACAAAGTGCTGAAAGTATATTTAGGCAGCAAGCATTTCTATATCTATTATAATATAAATCCATATACACCTGGCATATATTAGATCGGTATATACACATAGTGAAGGTGTCAGATACGAACCAGAAAGGGGCGAAATATCTATCATGTCTTAAAGGTACAAATTGTCCTCGCGCCAATCTGTCTGTCACCGTCACATGTACATTAGGGCCCTTGGTCTGCGAGGCGACTGGGGGATAAGCGGGAAGAGCGACAAGTCCATTCAGAAACACAGAGCTTTCCTCGGGGCTGGGGCAGGTGCGGCATGGCCATAAAGCTGATTAAGTTAAAGTCACAATGCCCAGTGGTAACGGGCTATGACAATGCTGGCAGTTTGGACTAGAGTCCCATTAACACTGACAGTGGTTTTGTCAGGACACAACCTCCCACACAACTAACATGGGAGTCAGCCATACTGCAGTGCAACGTTAATGAGGTGCGCTTCATTACAAGACGCCCTGAACTGGCCAGTACAGCATAGCAACAACTCTGGTACGGGTACTGAATAGTGATATAAGCATGGTCGACAGGAATCTTGTCATCTAAATACACCTATATATACATGTACATGTATATTAACTAGACAGTCGGGTTCATGCAATGCGATGAGGCATCCCGTTATGTACATGTATATCAATGAAGCACTTCAGAAAGCTTGTAATGCTGGAAAGTACACCTAAACCACTTACGCATTATGATGATTTTTGCAAAATATATTACCGTGGTACATTAAAACTGAGAATATATTTATAATTTTGAGGACATGAATTATCCTTTCGTATATATCACAACGTTCACCTGCTCCATTTACATTTATTGAAAATGCTACATTTTATCCCAATGACTTTGAAGAATGACTTGTTAACACAGCATGAATATTTTAACAAAGGATGTGCAGAGTATCTTGCTATTTTACGAGGACCTGTTTCCGCCCCATTCATGTTTTGACGCAGTTTTAGTGTATACAGGTATATTTTTGCGTCAAAAATCATGACAAGAGATTGATGGGTGGTTTCCCTCACCTTATTTTTTATTGCTTGTTAAAAAATTTTTATTTTTATTTTTTTTCAGTAAAAATCCGATTATGGTAATGCATTCCAACCCTGATTCCATTAAGGATTCCACACACTATTATAGCTAAGCTAAGCTGTTTTATCTTGGCATAAGTGGGGTTGGGTGCCAGTCACATCCCAAATGACGCTATACTCATAGCTTTGCTTGGAAACGAGAACATGCCTGTGTATGCGATATAAAGAGACTGCGGAGGGGGAGAAAAAAGCCTCACTGTGGAAGGAAATTGGAAAATTAATGAGCAAGCGAGCACAAAGTGACTCCTGGCAAAGCCTAACTGCACAATGCAGAGAAGATGAGAGGACTGTAACGATGGCCTGATGAGTGGAAGGACACGAACCCCGTAATGGGGTTATTCGTTCTGCCACATGGCATTCCGTTCTGCATAGGCATGGAAAGTCGGTCACACACACATTGAGATTATAGAATTTCAAGAAATTCTTAACTTCAAGCCTGAGTTAAGCATGCACCAAGGCAAATTGTTCAAATGGGATTTTTACTTATTTTAACACCCCTTTTCGAAGTTTAAGGAGTATTTTTTTACAGAAACCGGGCCCCAGTGAGAAAATGTCGTTGCTACACTGTGGTGCTACATCTACAGCATTCCATCAGTGTTCCGGTGGATGTCTCCAACAATTAATACCACTCGCCTGGCACCGTGGCACGCAAAACTGGCGTATTGGAGGGTATAACTCACAGTGGTGCACAGAATCTACCGCAGTGCTGGGCTGTCTGGGAAGAAAGGACAGTGCTAATTAGATCAGGCCGTCATTAGCTAGCCGTGCAGACAGATTGCTAGACAGTGTGGCTCCGCCATGTCTGGTCATCCATCAAGTCTCGCAGTTAAAACTCCACTAACACCGGGTCAACTCGCTTAGATAAAGCCTCCTATTGTCATCAATCTTTTTTTTAATTATACTTTTTTTTTCTCATTGTTTTCTTGTTCTTTCCATTAAGACCCTGTGTTCAATAGGGGTACAAAGTACCTGGAGTAGTTCGTACTTCATGGTCAAATTAGTCAGTTGTTAAATTTTTGTTATAACTGAGGATAACAAAGATGATAAAACACACAAACAACTACTATTACTTTATATGAAATTATATAAATTTTGCATCATCCCTTGAGCGTTGCTCTCGGGATGATAAGAACCTGACATTGTATACAGGGATGGATAGGACGACATCCTCCATGTCAATAGCATAAATGTATACATTTACAAATATATTTAATTTACTTATTTATTTATTATTGATTTCTTTATTATTTGTGTATTATTGATTTCTTTATTTATTTGTGTATTTACATTAAGTGTTTATTGATTTATTTATTTACTTATGGTTCATGTTCTTTCTAAGGCACATAGATAATAGATTAACTATTATGTACACACGGGATGTATACATATTGGGAACAAGATAACTTAAAACCTTCCCAGAGCCAAATAAAATGTTTCAACCCCTTACATACATGCAACCACAGCCTAAGGCAGTTATGTATGTACTCGTGTTCAATTTGCAGTCCAATAAATATAACCTTTACAAGTGCAGCTGCCTGTATGTTCTGGTCTTTCAGCGCTTCAGGAAGTGTTTCTGCGCACATCAAATGATTCTTCGGCACACAGCATGCCAAACTGGAAGCCCCACCTTTCATCGCAGCAGTTTATCAAGGCCCCGGAGCAGCAAGAATAACACATTACGCAGATTATGGGCCTGCGATTTAGCAGCCAGCGGTGTCAGCTGGGGCATAAAGCAGCACTAAACCACCCAATACAGAAACTGCTCACGAAAATGGGTGAAAGATTGGGGGGAGGAGGGAGTGGCCGCCCCCCAAGGGGAGCAATAGATGATTTTCTGCGATTTTTGATGATTTGTGGACCATGGCACTTGATTGAGCGACTACTACTGCTCCAACATCCAAAAACAATCAGGCAAGATTTGTCATGGTAACATGGCCATGTCTTCTCTGTAATTTGATTCGGTAATGACAAAGTCCGCGGCCACAAAATTGACTGGCTGAGACCCCCCGACCTGCTCAACAATATTCACGCATATTATCATGCAGGTATGCCAGACGCTTAAAGAAATGCAGAAACCTCCAAAAATACTATGTCGCTCTGAGCAGACGCTGGTAAGAGAACAGGACGAAATTCATGCTCCTGGAACAACAGAATGTCTTCTCTAATGAAAGAAAGTTGGTCGGGTTAAACAGCCGCCATGGTTAGCCTGGGGGGTGGGGTGAGGGTGGGGTGGGGAGTTCTCTCCCCGTGTGATTTGCATATCTTATATGTCATGCCGGCTGCCTTGCAGGGGTTAGGTTTATGGGGAAAAGACTCTGAAATAAATCATCGGAAAATTTCTGCATAAAGAGACGAATAAAATGCTGTGAAGCATCTGAGAGGTAGTGCCATGAAAAAGACATTGCGGAGCCCCCCAGAGTGTTGCTAACGAGTCGGCAGAGTTGTTTTATGTAAGAGCAAGGACTGGCTGGACCAGGGTTCAGGGAGAGGAACGGACATCGCGAATTGTGCCTCGGTAAAGATATCACTGAGTTCATTCCCATAAATCTCTGGACTCCCATGTACTGCTGACCACTGGGGTCCATTTACCATGGCTACACAGGGCTGGGGATGGGGGGATGGGGGGGTTAGTCACCACTGACATAATATCCTCCTTAGAAATAAACCTTTACTGGAGAACAGGCATAAAGTGCTCATGGCACAGGCTGCCAGTTGGGACGATCACGGTGCTCATACACAGCCATATTACCTGGTGACAAAGAAACTCGACTCCGGAGTCTTGACGATCAATCTCAGGAAACGGGGAGAAACGATCCCCGGTTCCGCCTGTGTTTAGAATTGTAATGTATGACGAACACATATTGGTGGCTCGCAAGGCATCGGGGGTAATTTAGACAACGGTATCACCATTGTATGCCCACTTGGCTGCATGGGTCTCTCTGTAAAAGACGCAGAAACCCAGCATAAGATCCACTCCATCTTTGGTTGCAAAGCCCGCCCAGCATTCGGCAGTGCTCAATCATGTCTGAATGAATCCAGCCCCAAATTGCATTCCCTATAGGAAACTAATAATATGAAATGCTAGAAGGAGGAGGAAGAAAAAAAGAAAGAAAGAAAGAAACATATTTCTGAAACGGGAACTCTGGAAGCAGCTACATCCACTGGTTCGTACTGTGACAAGGTATTGCAAATGCCAACAACATAAAACCCATTTTGAATATTCATAAGCTTTAAGTTTTACCTCAATTAGCATAGGAATTACTGCCCTCCTGATGTGCAAAAACTATCCCTGTTTCAGAATGGAGCTCTATGCTTACATTTTCCCTGGATGTCGGGGGTTTTGATTTCTGTAGCTTCATTGGCTTTTGTGCCAAAATTTGTAACCATGGTAAATAAAGCAGTTCTCTGCAATAAGGGTCCATATGTGTGCCGTTAATAGCTTGCTATCTCCATGTTGCATAAATTTTCATTTGAAACCATTAAAGGTCCGTTTCACAAAAGCCGGATTCTGGGAATACAACTGTGTAATTTCTGAATGGAATGGATGAAAATTTCTGAATGGAATGATTCACTGCATGAATGGTTTTCATCATAGTGATAATACTAACAAGTTATTTTAAACCTTAAGTGCAGCATTTTAGTAGCTGACAGAGATGGCTTTTTATGCTTTTTATCGAAAGCATTTTTAAGAAATGCTGACAACATGGTTGCCATGGTGACAAATTAAGATCTAGGATGTTGCATGTACTGAGCGTTACCTAATTTTTATGTCAGTAAAATTCGCGATATAATCTACAATCCTTTATTACTGCAACTGGTGTAGCATTTCAGGAACATAATGAACAAATATGTCTCCATTTAGTGTTCGTCATGATGCTATTAACTCCCACGATAAAAATTATTATGGAAATGTCATGGTGAAATTGTGCTTGAATTTGATCTTATTAAGCCGTCCCTCTAGAAAGGTCAGAGCTTAAACGGATTCTGGATTCTGTGTCAAACAAATATTTAGAGAGAGATGATATAAACAGCAGCATCACAGCTGGTGGGTGGATATATATATATATATATATTACACACCTGTTGGGGCAATTAGATTGTAGTATTCATACGCAGATTCAAGTTCGTTGGTTCAGCAAAGCTGCCTTCTTCTGCTGCGGGCCAGCAGTTTGAGGGAGGATGACGAGCTCCAGCTACTCCAGAATAAATCAAGCATTGGCAAGCATGCATCTACGCTCCCTCTAACAAAACAAACACATGGACCCAATGATCTAATATTTGAAGCATCTGCAAGGAAATATGGTCGCAATATTTAGCGCCGCGGTCTGGCACTGGACTGTGGTGGCATTCGGAAGGAACAGCGCAGCACCAGCTCGGTCATTGGCGCAGTGCCATACACTGCCTATACTGATTGGTCGGTTGAGAGATGCCTTGTGTATGCTCCCCCTGCCAGTAGAGTATTATTCCCATCCCTTTCAGCAAGATGGGGCCACAAATGTCAGAGCCATTCACCCAAGCATGTAAACTGAGGCAACAACAACATTTTTGGGAACAAGATGGGGGGAAAAAAGCACTTGCTGCAGAACAGTTCAACATACGAGCATCTACTCTTCTAAACTTTATACATGTATATACATATAATAGATGGCTAGTCTATACCTCAATAAGTATCAAAGAAGGACTCATAATCCCCAGAAAAGCCTCATAATGTAATTGTTCATTTATCAGGACCCGGGATAGCTCTCCCTGCCCACAGCTGACAGTAACAGGTCTATAATTTATGAGTTCCCGGCTCATACCTCGGAAGACCTCCACCTATGGGGTGTTTCACTTTCAGAATGGTTATGAGCCTAGCCAGGCGGTGGGTACCCCCTGGGAGCTGGCATCTGAGGTGCCAGTCCATCAGCACATGCACGTATCAATAGATAGAGGTAACGTCAGTTTAGGCTTGCCAGAAGCACTTCAGTAATACCATTATAAAGACTTGAAGACTCATGTCTCTTTCCTTCTAGCATTGTCTAGGGATAACTGCTTACTCTGCATTCCAGGTTCGTTGCACAGTCTGGTAAGAAAGGCCCAAGGCAAGTTCGCAAGTTCAGATAAAACAAAGATAACCACAGACTCCTTCCTCTAAGCTTACTATCTCTTCCCTGCCAACCCATTAGGAAAGTAAAATTCAGAAAATTAAGCTTCAGGAAAACAAGTTCTCGATCCAGTAAACACCTTCTAATGTGACCATGATATATTTGCAAAGAATATATGTGCCCCATTAGTTAGGTGGCCTTTGGCAAGAGGGTGAATTAAATGCATTCATAGTGGCATAGCAGCAATGATTTTTGGCCAAACAGGGAGGGTGGTCTAGTCGTCAGTTGAAAATAGCCACTTAGTAGAGTTGGATAGCTGTACTCATAGCAATAGTGCTTCGGCACCAGTATTATACCACAGTCACCCTAATTGTTAAGTATCCATAGATTGTAATTAAATTCACCCGTGATCCGCATGAACCTTGAACACCCAGTGACATTACACAGACCACCCTCACGTGACACCTGATGATATTAAACCTCCTAGTGCTTCCTGGTTTGGCTTCAGTCTTTTTTTTTTTCTTTTTCCAAGTTGCCAATTCCCGGAATTGAAAGCTGCAGAAACTAGTTTTTCCGTCTCGTAATTTTCAATCTAATTTGCCCATCTTGAGTGCCAAGAAGGACATGAAAGGCATGTATGGCCATGTACTAATGCAACAAGGACACCACAATTAGATTCTTTGTTTTATGCGGTAGTTAAAAACTGGGAAGATCCCCTTGGGTGAACTGTTGCGCTCGTAACTTATTGCTTGGGTTGTCATGGTTATCTGGCTTTGCCATAGTGACTTAGGTTATGCTTGTGGGGTCGACCTATGGCAAAAAAATCCTGAAAACACTGTTAGTTCAGTATGTTTGAGCTTGGACCAATCCAATTAATGGCTTTGTTACAAATGACATAGCCAACCACACATTGAAAAATTTTAAATAAAAACTTTCGAGTTCAGCATTTCAGATTCAGTTATCGAATTAGAATGCTTGAGAGCACACTTACAAGGAAAAAATATAGACTTAAGAATTCTCAAGAACGCCGTCCCTGACTTTACCAGCATGAGTAGGTACCGGTAGATGATGTACACAGTCTGAACTGACCATGCTGACCCAGCGAGCCTTTATCTCGATCTCATCTCGCCTCCTGGCACACTTAGTGATTACTGGGAGCCAACATCTAGGCATTTATATATAACAGGTAACAGTATAAGGAATGCATAACAGCTGACTGAAGAGGACACAGCTTTAGTTAACGCAGCTCCAAAATCTCTTCTGACTATTACTAGTAGATAGTGAGATTCTTGTACTGAACTGACAGGCTTGACGATGCTGCTTAAGGATTGACTTGACTAGGATTGAAGTCAGAAAAAAAAATTTTAAGAGTGAATTAAAATTAATATTCTCTTCCTCATATAAGGTTCTGATTTCGTGAACCCTGCCACATGTTCCTATAACAATGTGGACAAACGAGGAATCATTGGGCACAATGGTTATAGATACAGATATCCTTACTGCAGTGAAATACAGTTCACTGTGCCGATTCCAAACGAGTTGTTAGACAAAATCCCTCCCATGGAGTCCAATCTGATAGATCACAGCGAATCTACAGCGAATCAAGATGGAATCACGCCACGCCGACTGTCGGTTCAAAGGTCAAACCCAATGGCCACAGGTCTGGGGTTTTGATAGAGTCCGGCCGGCGATGCTATCGAAGTGGTCAATCTGGCATGTTGCCAAAGGTCAGAGGTCGAAGGGACTGTAGAACATGTAGGAATGGCTACTCTCCGGGAGTCCAGACACCATTAACTTGCGAGGCTGACAGTTCTGGCGCCAGCGCCAGGGAAAGGTCCGGCTAGATGACCTTCTCCGTGACTGCTCCAACTGTACTGGCATTGTCTCAGACCACTGACTATACGCTGCCCAGGCCTTGTACAGCGGATGATTCAGTGTTAAAACTGCTCCCATGGGACGCCTACGTTCAGACGCAGCGAGAAATGATTGCGATTTCATGGTCATTGAATGCGTGAATGGCCTAAACCGGCACCGAACTTGTTCGGTTTGCACTAGTAATCTAAATATGGCAGCATTTAATATTTCATCTTATAGTGTCCTTCATGGCGACACTTTACATTGGGCATAAATTTCTTGGCCTTTATTTCCTCAGCAAGCTACCAATAGGGTTAAACAGGTCAAAGGAGATCGAAGTAGCAAAAGTAGTACTCAAAGGATGAGGTGGGTAACATGAGATAGATGTGCGGCAACAGGTTTAGATAATTATATCTGTAATATGGATGTGCATGTGCGTGTGTGTGTGGGAGGGGGATGGGAGAAACAGTCTGGGAGCGTCTGTGTATTTACTATTCATAAAACAACCATTACAAAGTGTTAAGGTCAAAGAAATAGTGCATTTAAGATATAAATACAAACAATAAGGACTCTTAAGAGATGACCAAGTTGTGACACAATGTTAGAAGTTCTTAGGACTTTATCATCTTTATGCATTCAACTTCATCATGCCCTGCGACCATAGTGACTATGATAAAGTACTGAGACAGAAACACCAGCCCTGGTATATTAAGAATGGGGTCGGCATGATCAGGTCTTAATTTAGCTTGATGGTTCAAGCTGTTGGGTAAATGGTAATGGTCAGAGACTATTATATTTGGACTGCAAGAAGCCGAAAATAATCCAAGATCTTTACCATGGCTGTGGAATAGTACAGTCCCACAGTCTGCAGGTCTGAGTGCTGCCGCCGCCGAGGCTGGGTAAGGCCTGTGGCCAGGAGGAAGAAGACATTACCACACCGCCGTGGGACTGGGACAGAATTCTGACAACCTCAGCAGCCAGAAAAAATGACCATTATCGAAGCTCGCCACAGCGCACTTATCTGTAATCGGGCTAATGTGTCCCAAACAGCGCGTTTCCCTCGCGATCGCCAGCGGCGGTCAAATTTCCACAATCTTTCCCTGCTGATTGAAAGCATTGGTCGGGTTCGGAGAGCAGGAGCAAACTGCTCTCGGGAGAGAGAGATAATACTGACCGCCTATACTTTTCCCCCCTCCCTCCTTCCCTCAGTCTTTCTCCGATCCCGTCTCCATGGACCCAGTTTGGCTTGGCTTGCAAGAAAGTCGTCTACAATCCCATTCCGAAGGGATCTTGAGATGTATTGACCAGCGCATGCGGTGCGATACCTTAGCATTTGGACTGGACATGTCAGATCAGACACGGGCACCAGGGTCTCTTTCCCGAAACATCTTAGGTGTAGCTTAGGATCAATGAAGGTCTTTAACAACTATTCCCATTTTTCCAGGTTGCCTTTTGCTAAGTATTTCAAACAAGCTGATATTTGCCAATATTATATCGGACTCAGGGCAAGCAATACACGTAAGAAATTTTGTTAACTGAGCCCCAGGAACCGCTGCAGGGGCAGTGACCCAGGAGAGAGATGGCCAGTCACATGGCGGCTTTGTTAGTCCACCCCCGGAGGGGCTGTATGAAACCATCACACCACTGACGCATAACATCCACAGATAAATGTAATATGGAAGATCAAGTTCAAAGGCCAGGCTGGTCTATGTTGGTATATATGCTGCAGACTGCCGAAGTCTCCCTGGTTCCAGGGGTAATGTGGATAAACGACTCCATCATTCCCATCATATGTATACCCGGTATGGCTTGAGCAAAAATAGTCACCCCCATTTTCCACATTTATTCCCCTGTAATGATTATGAGGTGACAAGCCTATAATGCTTTACCGTAATATGAGCATGAATTAAATGTGGGATGACAGGCACCAAACGACCACAACACCTATTGCTGGACCGTCTCTGGGGGGGGGGGGGGGGGGGGTGTAAACAAAAGCACGGGGTGGGGCCGGGGGCGTGGCAAAAAAAAAACAAATATATTAATTTATTTTTTTTTTTTTTGGTATTATTAATTTTTTTTTTTTTGATGG
>JAAUYG010019036.1_pt1 | contig 11465 bp, 5 predicted proteins | sample 7278091 | NCBI WGS metagenome assembly JAAUYG01 (sample SAMN14350201, study PRJNA611818) | marine sediment metagenome | isolation source: surface marine sediment (0.6m) | place: French Polynesia: Moorea | collected 2018-08 | reverse complement strand
TTGTCTTTTAAAATTGTATATCTGTTTCACATTGCATTGTTCATTGTCTTAGGATCTCGTCACATTGTGTAAATATTGTAATTTCCACTCTGAAGTTTATTTTTAATAATAAATTTGGTTTCAAACATCAGTCTCTGTTATTTGTTCAGGAACTCTATTCAAAAGGAACCTGGGGGGTTTTATATCTCCCGTAACAGTATCTTACACTGTCTTCTGTTGCTTGTTCAGGAACTCTATTCAAAAGAACCTGGTGGGCTAAAATATCGGCCGTAACAGACCTGTATACATATATAGTGCGGCACAACAAGACATTGCGTGGCTCATTGCTAAAATCAATCTGCTACCAAATTATGCCATATTTGGGTCCACTCCATGGTTTCACGTTATCGCTTACTGCATGTACATGTAAACAGATAATTATGCATATTCATGTGTGACAATGTTGCAAGTTAGCACAGGTATTTGTCCAGTTACATGTATTGTAACCATGGCTTTCCCCACCAGAGAGAAGTATATCATGATTATGTCAGCATGACAGTAATGTCAGCATGACAGCAATGACAGCAATGTCAGCATGACAGCAATGTCAGTATATCAGCACAGAGGAATGGCAATATGCTTAGGAATTGGAAAGTAAGAAAACCACATTTTTGTCAATCATAACGTGAACTTACAATGTAATAATTGACCCGAATCCCATGAAACTAATTACTGTGCACACATCACTGTTGTTCTATTTGGTCCGGTGCGAGTTTCTTTATGTCATCTGTTTGTATAATTGATATCCGAGATCAAGTGAAACTGAGTGCAAAAACACCCGATACGGAAATATCCGTACGTTACTTACTGTGCTACTTTGAAGACGGATCTCATCCGCGCAGTAGGCTAGCGCTCTGTATCATAAAAAGGCCATCCGCACTCTGTACGCAAAAAGGACCGACGATGATGCATACCCATACAATTTTAACGAAGACGAGTTAAAGTTTAGATGGAATTATGATATGGGCAACATGCTAGACAAAAACAGTTTGTACTATATGTATCTCAACATTCGTAGTTTGCCAGCACATGTTGACCATTTTAATAACTTTATCGACGAAAACAATGTAATGCCTGATATTTTTTCACTTTGTGAAGCATGGCTGACAACTGTCAATAATTTTGCATAAACGGAAAATAGAATGGTGGAAAAGCATAGGGAAAAGTCTAAAGGCGGAGGAATGGGGCTAGACCCCATATACATATTGAGATATGATTTGTCATTAGTCGGGGATTAATCCTTATCCGCCGAAATAACATTCCAATGTTAAGTTTGGTGTTCTCCGGCTATCTTCATACCCTGAGGATAGTTTACAGCTGTCTAAGGAGAAACACCACAGTGTGTACATTACAATGGGAAAAGCGTTATTGTACTTTGTGTGCTTGTGTACATACTGAAATAAATTCTATCTATCTATCTATCTTCTACCCAAAAGAATGGCGGCTTGTGGGCGGCGAAATTTACAGATGAAACCTGGGATGAGCTCGTTTGGAAAATGTCTCATGAAAATGCCAAGATTATTATTGGTGCTGATCAAAATATGGACTGTTAAAATGTAGAACGCATGTGGAAACCCCCAAAATTATTGATATTAAGTTTTTCTATGCTATTGCACCTTGTCGTGCTACTCGTAACACTGCAACCCTTATAGATAATATATATGCTTCACATAACATGCTTTAATTATTTTAGGTAACATTCTTTAATTATTTTAAGTCTAAGGTATGTGCTAGCGAGCTGGCTGACCACTTTCCGATCTTATGAACCCTCTCACGGTAGAACCAAAGCTTTAAGAAAATAAATGAAGCTATAACAAAAGCACTTAATACGTATGGACCGGAAAAAGAAAACAAATGCTAATTCCTTCAAACTACATTATGGGAGAACCATGGATGAGTTCCACTCTAATTAAGTCTTCTGTTGAAAAATTAAAGCTGTTTCGGAAAACAGTTTCCCGGCAAACCACCCATTCAAGCTCAAATATACACTACACAAAAAAGTTATACAGACTACACAAAAAAAAGTTTTGGTGTAGTTGCTATATGCTCTGCGTGCACGTATATCAGATATCAACTACACAAAAAAAGTTAAGGATATTTATATCCTAAACTTTTTGTGTAGTGTAGACAATATCGCAATTCGTAACAACTGAATCAAGAATAGAGACAAAGCGGAATGTTAACAGTGGCAGCTAAGCTATTTCAAAGACATCAGGGAAACATGTGGCCTCTACAAACAACTCATTGGAAAGACTAGTGACAAAACATCAGTGCCTAAGTACTTTTCAATAGACGGAGAGCAGATAGCGGACAGTGCCGCAGTTATCGAAGTATATTTAATAGTTTCTTTCCGCAAATATTGGTTCAGAGCATACTAAGAATATAAATTCGGATAACAACTACCTATAAAAACTACTTAGATGAGACTGCCCAAAAAAGTCTTCCATCTACCCGTAAGTCGAACGGATCCTCACTCAGAAATAGACAATATATTAAATAGCTTAAAACCTAAAAAGCAACACATATGACATAAGTATGCACCTCATAAAAGATATTGATATTTCTTTGCTATATCACTTGAGTATGGCCATATTATCTCTGGAACAATACCCGTCGAGAGTGATTTATTTAAAATAAATCACTCTCAACGGGTATTATCAGACTTTTTTTCGGAGATGATGCCTTTAACGGACGCCGGTCGGACGCCCTCGCCACGACAATAGCTCTGCTGATACAGCCAAGCACAGCTACCACTTGGCAGAACTCCAACCTGCGAAATGCTATGATCCCTTTAATAACTTTGACATAGACCCTCGATCCTTATGAGTACTTAATGGTTGAGAATGAATCTGGCGTGCACTTTTAGAGGAGATGTCTTTGCAAATTATACCCGTTTATTTGGCAAAATGACAAATTTGAACTTTCGAAATTGGAAAAAAAAATTGTGGCCTGGAGACACAGTGGATAAACCACTTTCCACAAAATTTGGGGCTGGTTGGTGTGACCATATGTGGCAAAAAGAGTACAACGGACAGACGACGACTGACGGATGCCAGCCCCGTGACAGTAGCTCTGCTGAAAGAGTCAAGTAGAACCAGAAAAAAAATATGGGTGTGGTTGGCGGGCGAAATTGCTGATACAGATCCGTACTGAGAACCTCAGTACGTATCTGTAGTACAAAGCAGCGTCTAACCTATGATTATTGTGTGTACCGTAAAACTTCTAATAAGCGCCCGGGCGACAATAAGTTTCAAACATGCCTTACACCCGGCTGCTACTGGAGGCAGGCGTTTATTAGAGGTATATAATTAAAGGCATTTTTCAAATACAGTGTCCCCGTACACCAGGCGCCTATTAGAGGCCGGCTTTTATTAGAGGCCAGGCGCTTATTAGAAGTTTTATGGTACAATGTGTGATGACAATGTGTGATACCACATTGATACTAAACTTTTTGTAACTACAAATTTGGAATTTCCAATTGAAAGTAATTATTAATGCGCTATCTGTTACCTTCAGTGACTATGTAGCCAAGCAAACGTTTAAGCGTTAGTTGATATGCAGTTCCAGTCTTATCTTGTACCTTGTTTATTTTTTCAGTAACATATAGAATAATAAATATTACCACTCAGCTCATTGTGGGGCTGGAATTTTTTTCTTGCTACTGACAATATTTACTGTTTGGGATAATTTATGTGTCTTCTCATCTAGGTTCTTCTTTGGATGGCGAAAAAAATTGGTCACACAACTTTATTCCTCTTTTACGACGTCATACGTAAGGCCTTGGGCAATGTTGGATGCGTGCAGCCATGGGAACTATTGTAATAGATCTTCTCAGAAATAAGATTATTTAGGCCTGGATATCTCTAATATATTTGAATTTACTTTTTCACTTACGTCAGGCCAAGCTCTGGTAGCGCAGAATGGACGGCTGATCTTATCTCTAGAAATAACATATTAGTTTCTGTCACTGGAGACATGGGTTATTTCACCACACCCAGTAGTGTTATAATGTTGATTTTACACTGCTCAAAACATTTAATTTAGCAAAGTTAGCGTAGCATAATAAAGACATGTAAGGGAGCAAAATTCCAAACATTTAAGAGAACATAGCGTAGTTTATTGTCAAATCAGTGGCCATACCAGTTAGTGGTTTGACAATAAACAGTGTTATAGTGTTTTGAACGTGTTTGAAAGGATAAAAGGTCATGATCGTAATTGCTCTGATACACTTGAGTTCTGGGGGTGATTCCCTCAGGGTTATGTAAAAAATAATTTTTGCTATTTTTTTTCTGCCAAAAGTGCATTATCGAGCAAAATGATTCAACTACACAGGATTAAATCTGGAAGGATTTTCCCCAAGTATATTTCTAAACATAATGGCTTTGAAAATCTGCTCCCTTAAATATTTTGAGCAGTATACGTAGTTCCCCTTCCATCTAATACTCCTCCCTCATATCCGCTCTCCACCGTGGCAAGCCGATATGAAGTACAAACGTGTAATATAATGCCTCCTTTTTACTCAAGTAGATATATTGATATTAAAAATATGAATAATTACAAATTGAAAATAAAATTATTATTGTTAGACTGGAATGTGCAACAGTACGACAGCGTCTTCTAACATTAATCGCAATTCGTGGGTAATTTTAAAATATCAACCAAAGACATTTCTTAGCTTGTTTTATTTAAAAATATTGTTTTAGATCAAAAGTTGTTTCAGTAATATTAAAAGATATTTTAATATAAATATTATAAAGATTAAATTCTTCCTTAGCTCCCTCATGGCGTTAGTGTCGGCCTTATGACACTGTAACTGACGTAACTTATCATGTAAGTTGGAAGATTGACAAAAGGGCCTGTATTCCCCCAATGCCAGCATACTTATAATGAATTTTGGTTTTGAATCGGGTAAAACGTGTGGGAGCAGTATAGTTTCAAAAATGTTAACAACGGAGGTTTTTTCAAAGTGCACCGAATGCCCCCAAACTAACTGAAACAACCTGGCAGGCAAAGTACCCTGCTTGAGTTGTCCATAAAACCCCAAGTCCCAGGTGTTCATTCGTTTCCCTCTACGAATAGTAGCCTTTTCGAGTTATTCTAAATTTTAAAATTTCCCTTTGCTCTCACGTTGAAATTTCATAGTATCACATTCTTTTTAAGCTTGATGGATTTCCAAGGAAAGTAAGAGCTGTTTGCTCTATGATAATCAATATCCTCATACTGTTTGGTTAAAATCTGGTGAAAACAGTAGGAGGAGGAGAACTTTACAATTTGCAGCCCCATGCGTGTCCTGCCCTAAAATCTTTTAACGTCTGGGAGATCTATCAATTCCATTTGGAAAAGTTTGTGAAAACTATAGAACCGCATGCTAACGAAAACTAAATCGTAATAATGAAAAAAAAATGAAAAAAGGAAAATAATCGGCAGATACAGTGAACAGATAGCGTTCCATAAAATTTGGCGAAAATAAATTGTAATAATGAAAAAAAAAATGAAAATAGGAAAATAATCGGCAGATATAGTGAACAGATAGCGTTCCATAAAATTTGGCATTGGCCCATACAGCGCCTTCTCAAAACCTGGGAAACTCAGATAACCGAGGGCGTACGAAGGTCCGCGCCTTGACAGCAGCTCTGCTATGCAACCACAAGCAGAGCTAACAAAGATCGTGTGCAATGCCTTCTCTTTGGTTTTATTTACACCACACTGGCAGTTACTTTTCCCTTTAAGCTAGACAGCTCATTACTGCATTGGGAGTAATTACAGAGATAACGTATACTACTGTACCATCACTTTTGAACCTGCCATAAACATGTCACACAAATTAAAATTTTACGCTGCCTGTGGAATGTCTCCGTCGGCTTGGTGACAGCTTGGTGACAGTTTAAATAGAAACGGCCATTGCCCCACTCAGACAAATAACACGTACTGACATTTCTCGAAAATACTTAACCGCTATGTTCTGACTTAAGTCAAATTCCTAGCCAGTCACATTACACAATTGTTGTCTGAAGTCAAAATAGACTGAGAATTCGGTCTTGTTTCCAGGAAAGAGTCTCAAGTCCAAAAATTTAAGAATCTTAATCTTAATAATCTTAAGGATGAAAAAAAAAAAAGATTGTCACATTAATATATTTGTAAACTTAACTAGTTCATTTTCAGACTTAAGATCTTTTATAGAAACTGGCCTCAGGTGATGTAATATTATCCTATTTTGTGCTGAAGAAATTGATTCCCTTTTAGTATTAAAACTTTTTCATCAAATATTCTTCGTACATGTACAAAAGACTAATACGTGTATTCTTCAATTTGAAACTAATCTTCACCAGTTACGTTCCGGCATGTGGATGATCAATAAAAACTGGAAACAATTGTTATTTTGAGGGAAAGAATTATTATTTCGAGACAATTGTAAATTTGAGGGAGCAAATATAATTTTGAGGGAACAAACAAGCGTTGGAGGGAACGAATTATTATTTCGAGGGATCGAAACATTATTCGAGGAAACGAATTTTTAATTCGATATCAGGGAATGAATTCTTATTTCGATTGAACAAATTATTATTTTGAGGGAACGAGTTATTTCGAGGGAAAGACATATTATTTCTTTGAAATTAATTATTACTTCGAATAACCTAATTATTTCGAGTGAACGGGTTGTTATTTCGAGGGAGCGAAATATTATTCCGAGGCATGGAAATAATAATTCGAGGAAAGAAATAACAATTTGAGGGAACAACATAATAATTTGTGGAACGAAATAATAGTTCGAAGGGACAACATAATAGTTCGAGCAAACTAAATAATAATTAGTGAAATAATAATTTGAGGGAGCGAAATAACAATTCGAGACAACGATACAATAGTAAGTCAAGGGAACGAAATAATAATTAGAGGAACAAAATAATAATTCGTGGGAAAGAAAAGTAATTCTCGGGAAGGAAATAATAATTCGAGGAACGATATAATAATTCGAGGGAACGATATAATAATTGGAGGGAACGATACAACAAATCATAGGAAAGAAAAAATAATTCGAGGGAGCGAAGTAATAATTCGTGGGAAATAGCACTGCTGAATAGTTTTAGGACTTCCGTACTTTACGGCGTCTGCAGGTGATCATGGTAAAGCAACACTGAAGACGAGTCGGGGTAAATCATGCACTAGGTTGCCGTCTGACTTAGAATTGCGCCCTACGTATGAGAAGCAGGCTAGATTCCGTATGCACGCGTGCTACCTTTTTTATACCAACCCACCACCAAACAGAAATGGCCCGCTCAAACATTCCTGGTATCTACAATGTAGTCACCTAGCCGGTTCCCCAAGCTCATTATCAAAGCTGCCACATCTTTGTCCGATTTATTACGTTGCTTTTGTGTGTCTGTCTGTGTGTCTGTCTGTGTCCGTAAAGAAAACATTAATATATAAATATACTTTACAGAAATAGTGGTGATAGTGATTACACACGTTACGGATACGCTTTCGAAGATTTAGTAGTATCGGCTAATGGAAACAGAATCATCCGGCTCATCAGATGGCCCTACATCTTGTCATTTGCTAAATGCTAACGGCACAAAAGTCATGAAAGTATTGTTCGGCTAATGTCATTAGTGTACTGGGTGAGGTGAATCCATTTTATAGGTATACAGTTGCTGTGTGGTCTTTGCATGCATCAAAGGTTGAACAATGGGTTTGTTTGTTTGTTTGCTTCTTAGTAGTTAGATAGTTTAGTTAGTTTAGTTAGTAAGTTAGTTAGTTAGTAAGTTAGCTAGCTAGCTAGCTAGCTAGCTAGTTAGTTACGTAGGTAGGTAGGTAGGTAGGTACCTGTATGTAGGTACTTAGGTACTTAGTAAATAACTTTGTTTATTTTATTGACTTTTTATGTATATATTATTGGTAGAATTATAATTATTCATATTAATATTTATGTATGGATTTGTGCATTTGCTTATTTATTTACGCTTTTATTTATTCACTTATTGATTTATGAATAAATAAGCAACAAGTGACACGACCTCATTTATTTGTTTACAACGAATAGGTTGAACTGATATCCTCTGAACCACAAGGATAGTGAGTACTTGTGTTAAATAGACCGCGAACTGGGCAGGTTTCATATCAACAAATAGGTAGGAGTGCACCGTAAAATCAAATTATTTGCACCTTGGCGTTCAGCAGTGCTGCATTTGGCCATGCTCAAGTTAGAAGGTGATTTGAAAGATGCGCATCGAGTGAAGGAAATGACCTTGACGCTTGACACAAATATGTGTCAGTAAAAGAGCTTCCCATAAATACTGTTTGTGTGGTTTACGATCTTCCGAAGTATCTTTTGAGGCACAAAATACTTTTACAGGCTCCGCACGAATGTTAACGCACTGGCAAGGTGAAAATTGCTTTCATGTACCGACTGAATGCAAAGGGAAAAGGACCAGCAGGACGGTATAAAATATTGACCTATTTGGCTTGAAATTGACCAGTCGAGGCCACTCAAAGTATCATCCGTTGCTGCGTCTAGAGAACCCATATATCACATATTAATGATCAGTAGGAGGATACGGTATGACCTAACTGTACCTTTTTTTTTTTTTTTTTTTTTTGAATTAAAGTGGTTTTAAAAATAAGTGGCGTCCAACTTGATCTGTCAAGGTCAAGGCCACTCATGGTAAAAAAAACATTTTTAAAAAATTAAACATTTTGTTCTCAAAACATTCAAATATGCCCAGGCGTATTATCCAGGGCACCCAGCAACAAGACCCGTTAAATATATTGGAAGATAACTAAAATCACGGACGGCGGAGGATTTGCGAATTCATAATAATATATATGCAGTTCTTATCTAGCGCTTTTTCCTTGCCGAAGCTAGCTTAAAAAGCTCCGCTAATATGGTATCAGCTGAGGTAAAGTATATGGCTGAAAACTGGGCCATTTTGTGCATTATCTTTAGCCTAGTGGTTTAGGAGTCCGCCTGGTGGAGCCTTTCCACCGTCAAACCGCGCCATAAGAGGTAAGACGCTTGGCTTCAGATGTGATCGATACATCGCAATTTCAAATGAATTTTGGGGCATTTTCATCTTTCACCAATTGACCTTGTTTATGCGAAAATAGAAGCTTATTAACAGTGATTATTCCATTTCATTTCCGCTCGCGTCACACCTGAAACGTTGAAAGGTGGACTGCCCTACCCGTTCTTCATTTAGCACGATTCATTCGACGCGTTAGAAAGTGAAAATATTTTCTTGTTTATCTTCAACCGACGATGCTTTTTCATATTACCTAGTACATGTAATAGTTCTAGTAATAGGTAGTATCATCTAGTCTTTGTTAAGGCCAGATGATACGAAAAGGATAAGGATATATATATGTGTTTGTACTCGCAACAACCCAATCAATGGACAAACTTGTATGCACTATTGTGAGTCTCCTTGTAGGGCCACATCATTTTAATGTGGGTTTTTTTTTCATTAGCCTTAAACTGGGACACCCGCTCAGTCATCAACAGAAGCATAAACCCGTAGCCAGTGTCAAACGGGTGCGCCCAAGATATATATCACCCTACCCCGCTCCCTGACCGTTCGGTCACCAGTTAAGCAGGGGCAAAATCCCTGAAAGGCCAAAATAGGAGCTGGCTATTCATCGGCGCGTGAACTGTAAATGGGATCCCTGTTAATAAATAAAAAAGACACTATGGACCCACGTTTTAAAATGATGAAAATATCTCGTCGCTATATTTTCAGTGCAGTCACCCCCAGAATTAAAACCACCCGTAGGCGAGTCTAATTCGGTTTTAACACTGGGGTGGTCTTAATTTTGCAAACAAATAATACCAGTGTACCGTTTTGGTAGACTAAAAATAGTAGTCTTAATTCCCAGGTGGTCTCTAGAAGGTTATTTTGCGGTCGCTTCCTCTGTAATCATGGTAGCTGGTGTTGGAAGTCATAGCCCAGCCTACCAACCAGGAAGTAGACGGAGTATTCTACCCATTCTATTCATTATGACTAAACGGATTCCTCCTCATACAGGTAAACTCAACCACACCCAGTTCGGTGAGTGATTTGACGACACATAAAAAGAAAAGGCCTTTTCCAACCCTTACCCCGCCCACGCCATCCAACCAATAGGGAGGGGAGCTCCATCTGTCTGTCAGATGAGAATTCTTAAAGTGTGGAACTTTGAATAAAATTAACACAAAAGCGCACTGGTACAGGGGATTGTAAAGGGTTCCCAGTTTATGGAGTAAACGATTCCCTTTTTATGGTGCTATCGGGGTTGTAATGTCCAAAAACATCCAACGGCTAAGATACTCCAACAACTGTGACCCTGAAAAGGGCATCAAGCTATATTTGTGAAACACTAGTACTAAAATGTTACCTTCTTGCACTTACTGAAGAAAAAGCGAGTGATTTCAGTTAAACTTCGGCCTGCAATGTCTGACAGCAGTGCAGATGTAACAATTTCTGGTGTACTGTTTCTGATGTAATAATCACACGTTTTTATTGTGGATCCATTTTTCAATATGTTGTTAGTCGTTGCCGGGAGCGGTAACATGCCCAGTGTAATCTGCATGCATTGCATCATCCAGTATGATTACGATTACGGTTAAGATTTTATCGCTTGGCAAAGTAATCAAATACACTTACGATTTCATGGAGAAAAGAATCGATTATAATTACGGTTACAATGACAACGGACTACCTTTAATACGTTTTCAACTTTAAAATGGTGTTCTACGGACTATCTTTAATACGTTTTCAACTTTAAAATGGTGTTCTACGGACTACCTTTAATACGTTTTCAACTTTAAAATGGTGTTCTTTATATTTTATACAGGTGTTTGCTATAGCCTGCGTTTCTAAACCTACCGAAATTATAACTGACGTGTGTACTATTACATTACAGTCAAACCTGCTCTAAACACCACCTGTATATAAACACCACCTGCTTATAAAGACCACTTTTTACAAGGCCCAGAAGTGTACTTTCGTGTTATTAAAACCTGCATATAAATAAGGACCACATTTTGTTGGTCCCTAGGGTGGTCTTTATTTACAAGTTTCACTGTACTACGAACAAAAGAACATTATGGTTCATGTACTACTGTAATTAACACAGCATTCTTATTCTCCCCCAGTTGTTATGCAGTATTGTAGAGAACTGATCATCATCACCATCATCGTTATCATCAGGTCAAGTCTGCTCGGCCATGGCTTGCCACTCGCACCTGTCCTCCATCAATGTTTTCAGATCCACTCAGCTCCACTGTTGTCTGGAGCACACTGTCCCTCCTAAGAGTGTCCACATATAATATAGGTCAATCTCTGGGGGCCGCCCCCCCCCCCCCCCCCCCCCCCACCCCCCCACCCCCAGCCACACGGCTGGGGGTGGGACGAAAGAGAAATATAAATCAATGATATGATGGTAAGAAAAAG
>JAAUYG010108804.1_pt1 | contig 11467 bp, 5 predicted proteins | sample 7278091 | NCBI WGS metagenome assembly JAAUYG01 (sample SAMN14350201, study PRJNA611818) | marine sediment metagenome | isolation source: surface marine sediment (0.6m) | place: French Polynesia: Moorea | collected 2018-08 | reverse complement strand
TGTTCCTTGGCCCGCTCCGGACCCTTCCTAAAATTTTCGTAAAAATTGGTCAGTAACTTTTTGCGTAATCTTGATGACAGACAGACAGACAGACAGACAGACAGACAGACAAACTAACCGAAGCAAAAACATAACCTCCTTGACGGAGGTAATAAATAAATATATAAATAAATAAAGTGGACAACATATTCACTACACATGTGTCAACATGCTATTGGTGCAAATCCTTTCTTTGATAACCTGCTACATGTACTTACTGTCCCTGAGGAATCACCCGATCCAACATTTTCTGTCAATAGGTCACTGGTGGAGTAGGGGCTGGTTTCTTAGAAAATCTTCAGTGAATTAATGGTATTTAAGTATGCAAAAGCCACTGGTTACTAAGGTTATTAGTGAACTTAAGTTCGTTTCTAGGCATAAGATTTTCCAGAAATTTTCCCGGGAAGAGTTCCATTGTCCATAATTGATAATTGAGCACCTAACAGTCAGAGAACAAAAACAAGAGGTGTGGTGGGAGGGGGGTACACCCCCACAATCTGCGCAGTTCTAACACAGCCAGACCAAACCCCAACCCCATACGGCTTGGTTCCATGTTGGCTTTCTGGATCCACAGCTCTCGGAATCCATGATCCATGGAGCCGCAAAGGCCACGAATCGTGTCTTTCCAGCCGGTACATTGGTTAAGGCCCAGAAAAAGGTGTTTCAATCAGAACTATTTATTAAAGGTGACAACCATATCCCTGTACTCTTTCCACAGAATTGTGTCTTTTTCAGGATTTTTCCTTCTGGATTTCGTTAATTTTCTACCCTTTTGTGTTCAATAAATGCTATTTCTGGATACTATTATAGTAGGGGTAGACATATCCAAACAAACCCGGAGCGATTCTGACACCAGAAAAGCTGTGGTGGAAATTCCGAATGTCCATAATTTAACCCTATGTTCAGTTACTTATTGGAGGTTGGAGATTCGAATGTCCATTATCCAGTCTCCAATAAGCAACGTGCATGTACTTCACATTTCATGGAAAAGCGTCTCATATGCCAATGAATCAAACATGAATCTAGCCGCCGTTTAAGGTCCAGAAAAACCGATTTCAATCAGCAGAACATAGCCAGACCCAACCCACACCCCACACCTGGTTCCATGTTGGCTTTCTGGATCCACAATTCTCTGGATCCATGATCCACGGAGCCGCTAAGGCCACGAAGCGTGTTTTTCTAGGCGGTGGATTGGTTTAGGATCCAGAAAACCCAATTCCAATGGTCAGAACATAGCCAGATCCAACACCCACCCCATACCTGGTTCCATATTGGCTTTCTGGGTCCACAGTTCTCAAGATCCGTGAGGCACAGAGCCGCTAAAGCCACAAATCTTGGTTTTCTAGACGGTGGATTAGTTAAAGGTCCAGAAAACCCGATTTCAATCCGCAGAAAATAGTCAGACCCAACCCCCACCCATATCTTGTTCCATGTTGGCTTTCTGGATCCACAGTTCTCAGGATCCGTGATCCACGGAGCCGCTAAAGTCCCAAATCTTGTTTTTCTAGCCCGTGGATCGGTTTAAGGTCCAGAACATCCAATTTTAAGCAACAGAACATAGCCATACCCAACACTCACCCCATATCTGGTTCCATGTTGGCTTTCTGGATCCACAGTTCCCAGGATTCGTGATCCACGGAACCACTAATGCCAAGAATCATGTCCTCCTAGCCGGTGGATTGGTTTAAGGTCCAGAAAGCCCGACTAAAATTGGCAGAACATAGCCAGACCCAGTCCCCACCCCATACCTGGTTCTACGTTGGCTCCCTGGATCCACAGTTCTCAGGATCCATGATGCACGGAGCCTCTACCGCCACGAATCATAATTTTCTAGCCGGTGGATTAGGTTAAGGTCCAGACAACCCCGATTTTAAATCGGAAGAACATAGTCAGACGTACCAAACCCCACCCCATATCTGGTTCTATGTTGGCTCCCAGGATCCACAGTTTCCAGGATACGTAATTATATAATCCACAATGTGCCAATGAAGCCACAAATCGTGTTTTTTTTTCCAGCCGGGTGGATTGGTTTAAGGCCAAGAAAACCCCGATTTTAAATCGGCAGAACATAAGCAGATCCAACCCCCACCCCATACCTCATCCCCTGGTGGCTTTATGGATACACAGATCTCAGGATCCGCGATGCACTGAGCCGCTAACCCTATGATTCGTACTTTTCTAGCCGGTGGATTAGGTTAAGGTCCAGAAAACCTGATTTCAATCTGCAGAACATAGCCAGTCCCAGCCCCCACCCCATATCTGGTTCTATGTTGGCTCCCTGGATCCACAGTTCTCAGAATTCGTGATCCACAGAGCCAATGAGTTCTATGTTGGCTCCCTGGATCCACAGTTCTCAGAATTCGTGATCTACAGAGCCAATGAAGCCACAAATTGTGTTTTTCTAGCCAGTGGATTGGTTTAAGGTCAAGAAAACCCTATTTTAGATCGGCAGAACATAGCCAGACCCAACCCAACCCCACACCTAGTTCCATGGTGGCTTTCTGGATTCACAGTTGTCAGGATCTGTGAACCACGCAGCCGATAATACCACGAATCATGTTTTTCTAGCCGGTGGATTGGTTTAAAGTCACGAAACCCCTATTTTAGATCAGCAGAACATAGCCAGACCCATCCCCTACCCCATATCTCATACCATGGTGGCTTTCTGGATCCACAGTTCTCAGGATGCATGATCAACGGAGCCAATGAAACCACGAATCGTGTTTTTCTATCTGGTGGATGGGCGTAACGTCCAGACAACCCGATTTCAATTGGCAGGACATAGCCAGTCCCAGCCCCTACCCAATATCTTGTTCTATGTTGGCTCCCTGGATCCACAGTTCTCAGGATCCGTGATCCACAGAGCCAATGAAGCCACACATTGTGTTTTTCTAGCCGGTGGATTGGTTTAAGGTCAAGAAAACCCGATTTTAAATCGGCACAACATAGTCAGACCCAACCCTCACCCCATACCTCATCCCGTTGTGGCTTTCTGGATCCACAGTTCTCAGGATCCTTGATCCACGAAGCCTCTAAGGCCACGTATCATGTTTGTCTATGCGGTGGATTGGCTTAAGGTCCAGAAAACACGATTTCAAGTGGCAGAACATAGCCAGATTCAACCCCCACCCCATACCAGGTTCCATGTTGGCTTTCTGGATCCACAGTTCTCAGGATCCATGATCCACGGAGCCGCTAAAGTCACGAAACGTGTGTTTCTAGCCGTTGGATTGGTTTAAGGTCCAGAAAACCCGATTTCAATCGGCAGAACATTAGCCAGACCCAACCCCACCCCATACCTATTATAAATAAGTTCCATGTTGGCTTTCTGGATCCACAGTTCTCAGGATGCGTGATCCACGGTGCCGGTAAAGTCACGAATTGTGTTTTTCTAGCCGGTGGATTGATTTAAGGTCTATAACATCAGATTTTAATCAGCAGAACAGAGCTAGACCTAACCCCACTCCATACCTGGTTCCATATTGGGTTTCTGGACCTAAGTTCTCAGGATCTGTGATGCACGGAGCCTCTAAGGCCACGTATCATGTTTGTCGGCAGAACATAGCCAGACTTACCCCCACCCCATACTTGGTTAATGTTGGCTTTCTGGATCCATAGTTCTCAGGATCCGTGATCCACAGAGCCTCTAAGCCACGAATCGTGCTCCTCTAGCCGGAGGATTAGTTTAAGGTTTTCTTGATTTCAATCGGCAGAACATAGTCAGACCCAACCCCCACCCCATACCTGGTTCCATGTTGGCTTTCTGGATCTTCAGGTCTCTGTATCTGTGATCCACGGAGCGGCTAAAGGAACGAATCGTGTTTTTCTAGCTGGTGGATTGGTGTGAGACCAAGAAAACCCGATATTTTATTCGGCAGAACATAGCCAGACCCAATCCCCACCCCATATCTGGTTCCATGTTGGCTTTCTGGATCTACAGTACTCAGGATCTGTGATCGCCAGTTCCAGCCCCCACCCAATATCTGGTTCTATGTTGGCTCCCTGGATCCACAGTTCTCAGGATCCTTGATCCACAGAGCCAATGAAGCCACGAATCATGTTTTTCTAGCTGGCGGATTGGTTTAAGGTCCACAAAACACGATTTCAATGGTCAGAATATAGCCAGACCCAACCCCCACCCCATACCTTGCCCCATGTTGGCTTTCTGGATCCACAGTTCTCAGGATGCATGATCCACGTAGCCACTAAAGTCACAAATCATGTTTTTCTAGTCGTTGTATTGGTTTAAGGTCCAGAAAACCAGATTTCAATCAGCAGAACATATAGCCAGATCCAACCCCACCCCATACCTAGTTCCATGTTGCCTTTCTGGATCCACAGTACTCAGGATCCATGATCCACAGGGCCGCTAAGGTCATGAATCGTGCTCTTCTAGCCGGTGGATTAGTTTAAGGTTTTCTTGATTTCAATCAGCAGAACATAGTCAGACCCAACCCCCAACCCATACTGCTTCCATGTTGGCTTTCTGGTTCCACAGATCTCTGGATCCGTGATCCACGGAGCCGACAAAGGCACGAATCGTGCTTTTCTAGCTGGTAGATTGGTGTGAGGCCAAAAAAAAAAAACGATTTCAATCGGCAGAACATAGGCAGACCCAACCCCCATCTCATACCCTGCCCATACCTAGTTCCATGTTGGCTTTCTGGATCCACAATTCTCAGGATCCGAGATCCACGAAGTGGCTAAAGCCACGAATCTTGATTTTCTAGCCGGTGGATTGGCTTAAGGTCCAGAAAACCCAATTTCAATCAGCAGAACATAGCCAGAACTAATCCCCAACCCATGCATACTTTGTTCAATGTTGGCTTGGATCCGTAGTTCTCAGGATTGGTAATCCACGTAATCCACGGAGTCGCTGATGCCACGAATCGTGCTCTTCTAAAAGCAGGTGGATTAGTTTAAGGTTTTCTTGATTTCAATCGGCAGAACATAGTCAGACCCATCCCCCATCCCATACCTGCTTTCTTTGTTGTCTCCCTGGATCCACAGGTCTCCAAATTAAGCCATGAATGATGTTTTTCTAGCCGGTGGATTGATGCGAGTCCGAGAAAACCCAATTTCAATCAGCGCAACATAGCCAGACCCAATTGCCACCCCACACCTGGTTCCATGTTGGGTTTCTGGATCCACAATCTCAGGATCCGTGATCCACGCAGCTGCTAAAGCCAAGAATCGTATTTATCTAGCCGTTAGATTGGTTTAAGGTCCAGAAAATCCGATTTTAATCAGCAGAACAATGCCAGATCCATCCCCCACCCCATACCTGGTTCTGTGTTGGCTCCCTGGATGCACAGTTCTCAGGATCCATGATCCACGGAGCCGCCAATGGTAACGAATTGTGCATTTTAGCTTGTGGATTGGTTTAAGGTCCAGAAAAGCTGATTTCCATCAGCAGAACATAGCCAGACCCAACCCCCACCCCATACCTGGTTCCATGTTGGCTTTTTGGATCCACAGTTCTCAGGATGGGTGATCCATGGAGCCGCTAAGGCCATGATTCGTGCTTTTCTAGCCGGTGGATTGGTTTCAGGTCCAGGAAACCCGATTTCAATCAGCACAACACAGCCAGACCCAACCCCAACCCCGTACCTGGTTCCATGTTGGCTTTCTGGATCCACAGTTTTCATGACCCGTGATCCACAGAGCCGCTATCACCACGAATCATGCTTTTCTAGCCAGTGGATTAGGTTAAGATCAATAAAACCCAAATTCAATCAGCAGAACATAGTCAGACCCACCACCCACCTACACCTTGCTCTATGTTGGCTTTCAGGATCTACAATTCTCAGGATCCCTGATTGATTGGTTTAAGGTCCAGAAAACACGATTTCAATCGGCAGAACATAGCCACACCAAACCCCCACCCCATACTTGGTTCTGTGTTCGCTTTCTGGATCCACAGTTCTCAGGATCTGTGATCCACGGACCCGCTAAAGACATGAATCAGGTTTTGTTTTTAGCCAGTGGTTTGCTTTAAAGTCCAGAACATCCAATTTTAAGCAGCAGAACATAGCCAGACCAAACCCCAACCTCATACTTTGTTCCATGCTGGATTTCTGGATGTACAGTTCTCAGGATCCGTGATCCACAGAGCCACTAAAGCCACGAATCCTGTTTTCTAGCTGATGGATTGGTTTAAGGTCAAGATAACCCGATTTTAGTCGGCAGAACATAGCCAGACCCAACCCTCACCCCATATCTGGTTCTATGTTGGCTCCCTGGATCCACAGGTCTCTGGATCCGTGATCCACGGAGCCAATGAAGCCACGAATCGTGTTTTCCTAGACGTTGGATTGGTTTAAGGCTAAGCAAACCCGATTTTACACTGGCAGAACATAGCCAGACCCAAACCCCCACCCCATACCTGGTTCCATCTTGGCTTTCTGGATCCACAGTTCTCAGGATTCGTGATCCACGGAGCCACTGAAGCCAGGAATCGTTTTTTTTTTTTAGCCGGTGTATTGGTTTAAGGTCCAGAAAACCCGATTTTAATCGGCAGAACATACTCATACGCAACTCCCACTCCATGCCTGGTTCCATGTTGGTTTTCGAGATCCAGAGTTCTCAGGATCCGTGATCCACGGAACCGCCTAAGGCCACAAATCGTGCTCTTTTAGCCGGTGGATTGGTTTAAGGTCAAGGAAACCTGATTTCAATCGGCAGAACATAGCCAGACCCAACTCCCACCCCGTAGCTGGTTCTATATGTTGGCTCCCTGAATCCACAGTTCTCAGGATCCGTGATCCATGGATCCGACAAGGCCACGAATCTTATTTTTTTAGCTGGTGGATTGGTTTAAGGTCCAGAACATCCAAGGAAGTCGTGTTTACAGAAGTTCAAACAAGGTCTTACATGGAATAGCTCAAGAGAATATGATCGCTAGTTTGGTCAGTAGAGGTAGCAGAATCTTTCATTCTAAATACCGGTAGACATGGTACAGTCAGGATTATGTGTTTCTCGGTCTTTTCTGAAAGCCAGGGTAGGTAAATTACAGTTTTATTAGCCTTTCGGGATTCAGGAGGTTTTTCCAAGTTTGTTACCTGCTCAGTGGCTTGTTTCTGAACATTCTCTTAAGTTATATATTATATAACTTAAGAGAATGTTCAGAAACAAGCCACTGAGCAGGTAACATTATAAACATTATAATAATGTTTAATTTTGTATAGAGACCAGACAGATGACTCATATTCCAGAGGACTTCTCTAGAGCTTTATAAACAAGAGATATTGTTATCCTAACAGAGGAAGGACACTACACTGAGCAAAACAAGCATTCCTAGTTGCTTAATTAATTTACTGTTCATGTGGTCTTCAAATTCAAGGGAACCATAAAAGTTATTCCTGGATCATCTTCTTGGGGAATCAGTCTAATTAAGTTTGATTCAGACACTTTTCTTTGAACAGTTCCATGGATCTCAGCTCTTGGCAGCAAATTGTATTGAAAGGTCAAGAGCCCTATTTGTGTCAAGTGTTGCGGAGTAAGCTCTTTTAGTGAGCTGTGCATGCAAGTTTATCCCCATATTTAACTTGTGACCAATGCTACCACTGTTTCTTGGTCTGTGACACTTTGTCATAACCGTATGTTTTTTCATTGCTAGTCATAGGCAAAATTACAAGGCTTCGAGTCTCTCTCGTTATAGTCAGTGCAGTTTAATTATGTCGTAAGCTCATAAAGTCATGCAGACCTGACTAGCTGGTCTGCCTATCCTAGCAGGTCAGGCTTACTCTCTGCAGTGTAAATAATGATGCTTAGTTTTTGACATCCTACGCAGTGAAATGTTACTGAGAATCTCAGCGTCTTTCTGCCAACACTAAGCCCGCTGATCAGATGCTGTACTTGTACGAGTTCCATGAGTGCTCTTGATTTAAAAATTAAAGACCCTATAATTTGTTCTACGTTTAGATGATGCATCATATATGTTACATGTTTACTTAACAAAGCCCGCTATATCAAACTCTCTGCCATATGAAATTATGTTTGTTCAAATAAGATTTTGTTCAAAATAGAGGAATCGGTCAAATCAGATGTTTTAAAATAGAGAAATTTATGCCCAACACCATACAAAAGTTACCGGTACATGGAAAACAGGGATCTTATCATTTTGTAGAAAAGATGTAGATGAACAGCTCAATATTCCATTATGTGTACATAAATCTTTATTCATGTGATCTCTCAGACAGGATATTCCATAAGTATATATATATATCTATCGAGTGGCGCAATCTCTCTCTCTCTCCATTCACATATTAATACACAGGCGAGTACGACAGTACACGCGAGTGTGGCAGAAGAAATATACAAGTAGTATCAGACCTAGGGTTGCCAGCAACATGACGCGAGCAGTGAAATCTACCATGTGGTGCATCGTCGAAATAAATTAAACATGCCTTTTTTTTTACTTACAGTCGACCTTGCCATACATAGTGTTCTCTTAAACTAATCACTAGGCTAGTGTCACATTGATAACTTTGTCCTAATCTAGTCTATCACCGCAAGTCTTATATTCTAGTGCTGGACTCTGTAAGCATATCTGCTACATGACTACCTTATGTTTCTTGTTCACATGATTAGAAAGGCAAGTGCAATGCCACTAGGCTATCATTTATAAGACCCTCATCGTACCAGTCCAAACCTGCCGGGCTGGAGTTTGAAAATTAACTTAAGTCTTAAGTTTTGACTTAAGTCAGATTCTTAGCCAATCACATGGCTCAAATTGGTCACATTTCTCAGATTCTTAGCCAATCACCTTGCTCAGATTCTTAGCCAATCACATTGCTCAGATTTGTAACATTGCTCAGACTGGTCAGATTATTAGCCAATCACATTCATCAGATTTGTCAGACTCTTAGCCAATCACGTTGCTCGGATTGGTCACATTGCTCCGATTTTTTCTGACTTTAGTCAAAACTTCGACTTAAGTATTTTCGAGAGAACTCCATCCCCGGGGTGTCCACGGCTCCCTCTATCAGGTAATCACACCAGTCACTATAATACTGAAAACACTTGTTACAACCACAAATCCAACACCCAATTCATGAATAATTAATTGTCCTGCACCAGATGCATCGTAGCACTCACAAACTCGGCTGCTAAAAATTCTGACACACTATACAAATATCTTACAAAATTTTAGTTTATATCTAGTGCTATGTCTTGCTGGCTATGAAAGTAAAACACGCCAGTATGATGCTTTGCAATCACTCGGTGCACGTGTACTCACCAAGCTATAAATAGAACACAATTTCATGCTTATAGAGGAGGTTGGTTACTCAATCTTTGTTGCCGTCTTAATTTATGTTCATGAAAACACGAGACGAGCTGAAATAGTGTCTTCAGAAATTGTTTCCAAGTTAAATGTAGAAACCAGAGGCTTGTGAAAAATACTGAGAAATATACTCAGGGAGTTCTGGCAGGTAAAGCAAGAGATAGAACTTAAATGGAATTTAGGATGTGATAACTACTTAGAGAAATACCTATATTACTGCTTTGTTTAGGTTACAATAAATATCGCTATCCCCTAAAGCTTGATCAGATAAATGGTTGAATATGGTGGAGAATGTGTACCTAGCAGTGTAGGTAGATATTGTAGCAATGAGTACTATCTCAATCACCCAATGGCAAGGCCAGGCTTATCTCTTACTATACTCAATGCTCCAATCAAAATCGTCGTTACATCATGTCTCACTGCACATCACATGATTGCTGTCGGCCAATAGGATGTCAAACGGGAGCAGACATTGTATTGGCTGTTAACACAGACTGTACAACAAGCCAGACACGAGGGCTGAAATTACTTGAAAGTTCTTAATAAGGGTACTAAAGCACGATTCTTAAGTATTTTTCAAGAAATGCAACCCAAGTGCTGGCAGCTTATATTTTACATGAGCAAGGCTGTAGTGACTATCGCACACGTACACACACACACATACAAATGCCAGGCTTCGCATCGAGCCTGGTCCATAAGAAAGAGTATAGCTCACAAAGAAAGAAGTTCGAGAGACTATGTGATCGGTATTAGCCACCACACGACACATACCAGACTAGCAGATCTAGAATCCATGTCCTTCACAACCAACCTCATGTAGTGTACAAAGCCCCAGACTGCACTTGCAGTACCACAGAGTTCAATGCTGCTTATGTTACACCGAAAGTCCAGTTTTACCTTAAAAACTCATCTTTGGCATGCAATGATGTACTGGTACTGAAGAAACAAATTCTTATCTTTGAAAAAAATATGAAAAGATTACCCTAAGTACACAAAGCTTTCGATGTACAGTGGTCCCTGTGATTTAAGACCCCTCCATTTAACAATTCCCTCTATTTTAGGACCAGCCATCAGTGACACCATTCTTATATTTTCAATATAAATATCCCTCCATTTAAGACCACCTCCCATTTAAGACCATATTTTGCTGGCTGAACGGGTGGTCTTAAAATGCAGAGACCACTGTAATCACGTTCATAGTGTAGGCGCCACAAAGCAGCAACAGTTTCTAGAAATCCTCATCAATTTTGACAAGGCTACACTTCTAAACTCATCTTTGGTATAGAATAATGTAAGAAGCTGCAAAGTTTTTATCGTAAGATAAGTTTCTTTGGGATTTGTAAGAACAGAACATGCCACAAAAATGTAAAGGTGATACAAAGGTAAATGTCAAACAATTAAGCCATGACTTCAAATCTGTCTCGGGCTTGTACATGGCAGAAAATAAGCCATAACTTCAAATTTTGTCTGGGGCATTGAAGTTTTGTATCTCTATTTATATATGCTGTCATTTATGTTTGTAGCAGTAGCCCAGTAGCAGTCATTTTGACTTGCGGAGACAGGCCCAGATTCACTGTTTGCTTTCATTGCTTTGTCGATCTCGTTACTCCATGGCATATATTATCTAAATATGCTTTGATATATTTTTTGTTGGCATGGATCTAAACAAACAAACATACAAACAGATCTGCTCTTTCTCATAAGCAATGTACCAAGGTGCTCTCTAGTCATGTTCGGTTGGAACTTCTTTATGTTCAGCGATGTTTTATATCACATTTATGTCAATGTACAATTTTTGCAGTGTTGATCCAGAGTCTAGCATTATCACGATACTAGTTTTAGCCACTCCAGAGAAGCAGTATAACCTGTTCCCAGATCCAGATTTTGACATAGCAATCACAGAGGTTAGTTTATATTTAATATGAGCTCCAAGCCACAGGTTTTGATTTTTTTTTTACTACATGTCCTTTGTGATGTCAATTTTGATAGACAGCCACTGAAAGACAGGTGAATAGCAGAAAGGAATCGCTTCAAATACAGTCAAACCTGCTCTAAAGACCTTTTTATAAAGACCACCTGTTCATAAAGACCACAGTTACAGGTCCCCGAGGATATTCTTTCCATGCTACTGAACCTGCATAT
>JAAUYG010251932.1_pt1 | contig 11470 bp, 7 predicted proteins | sample 7278091 | NCBI WGS metagenome assembly JAAUYG01 (sample SAMN14350201, study PRJNA611818) | marine sediment metagenome | isolation source: surface marine sediment (0.6m) | place: French Polynesia: Moorea | collected 2018-08 | reverse complement strand
TCAAAGGCGCCCGCTGTACTAATTGTGCGCGGAGTGTTTTGTGCATAAACCTGTATACATTGTACTCACAATTTCAAAGCGGCGTTACTCACGCACGGATGCCTTGCTTGGCGCAGATACGGATCCAGGACATTTTTTGCCGCGCAAAGAGAAGCAGCTAATTTGGATCTGCCGTCTTGTTGTGGACGATCCCCACCCCAAAATCTTGAGTATGGCTTCGACGCGCCCTTGCTAGGCAGGCAGTGTTATGTGTCCATCAGAGTGGAGTCCTGGTGGTGTCGTCCTCATTGTCTTGATCGTCATCATTCTTAGCAACTCCAGAGCCTCGTCACTGACAGCGTCCTAGATGTCAGGGACTTTAAACTTCGACCCTGGTGGACGGCCCCATACTTCCTGTTTTATTTCAGTCACTTCTTAGTGAAAACTGCGAAGTCCAAAAAAAAAAAAATCCGGAAGCCATGGCCCCTTCTGGGTCCACCACTTCTGTGTACACCCCGCGTACTTCTGCAGGTGAACCTGGTGCCCTATGCCCTAGATGTAGGTTCTGTACGGGTGTATAGGTGACGCGTGGGGACAAGTGAGTTGGACGCACTTCATTTGTATGCAAATTGCACGTCGGTGCTTATTAGTGAAGGAAGATGTTGTGGGTCGGGCTTCGTGTTGTGTGACATGATACGCGAATTTGTTATCAACTCAAATGTTGCGGAAACGTCGAGTGCAACATGAGTGCAGTGCAGTGTGAATTCTTGAATGAAAGCGAAGTCACAGGACAGGAACTCTGCATTGAAGCTGCAGCACCAAGCCTTGTCGTGCAGGGGTTCTGTTTCCTGTTCAGAAAAAAAATCTGCAGGCTTTCCTCGTCAGGAAATCACACACACACACACACACATGGCTTAACCCCTGGCTGCCCCGACCTAAGTTTCCATGTTTCAAAAAGGGAACCTAACTTCCGTCAGTACCGGTTGTGACCCCTCCATTTCCACTTGGTGTTATTCAACTGGCAAACGTTTTGGGCCTTGTCTGTCTGTCAAAAGAAAGACAGAGATAGCAATGTCTTATTGTGCCACGTCCCGTGAGGGAGTCGCACATGAGTGGTTTGACACGGCAGGTTGGCTAGCAAGAAGGTTTCATGGTTTCCAGGGGTGGGTGGTGGTCATGTTGTCCATTCTCCACAGGGGGTTATGTTCTCCAAACTTTGTTCCCCAAACCAAGTGATGGGGGGAGGTCGCACCCACAGTGTCTCGGCACTGCTTCTTGTTTCCAATGTTTGACCCGTGTTGTGAACTGTATTTTCAGGTGAGAACTGCGAGATCGACATGCGACGTGAGAAGTACGCGCAGTGCCCGCGGGACGTGTGTAAGTCCGGGTCGCGCTGCTCCCCGCTGATCCGAGGCGGCTTCCGCTGCGAGCAGTGTCCGCCGCTCCGGGCCGCGGACCCCGGGGCCGGGGGAGCGGGAGGCCGAGCGGGCGGAGACGGCACCGGGGAGGAACCCGAGCGCTTCTGCGTCGACTGCCGCGAGATCCAGTACCACACGGAGTTCTGCGAGCTGACGACGCGCTCCTTCCAGCGCGGTTCCTTCCTCATGTTCCCGTCCCTCAAGCGCCGGCACCGCTTCAACATCAGACTCGAGTGAGTGACAATTTTCCGCTGCTCTTCAATTCAATTTAGATTCTTTGTTATTTAGCCTATCCATCTTGCGCCCCTGCTTTTTCTTCTGCCGTATTGCCCCTCAGACCAAACCCTTCCTTCGTGAGCAGAGTTCAATCCTGCCATCTGAGTAGTCGACTCGGGTGAGCGTCTTCATATGACGTTCGCCTATCTTTTGCGTCTTCCAAAGTAGGTCGTCATTCAAAACCTGAATGTAGACCTTGTCATGTGTTGCTGCCAAACCAGGTCTATTTCACCCATTCTTTGCACTGAAATGTAAACTGTCTCTATTGCCTATCTACGGCTATTTTATGACTCCCCTGATCGGTGATTAATATTTTACACTACAGCATGTATCTTCAGTAATCCAGCCACTATGGGCAATAAATAGTCGCGCATAGGTCGGGGCTGGCGTGCCGCGATACATCAAATACGGTATTGAATTCCTTTCCTGGCTAGATTGGCAACAGGGCGCAGAGTTCCTTTTGTTGTCCGCTCTGGGTTAATGGCGTGGTTATTTCTCATTCGAAATAATTCAGATTTTCAGTTTATGGTTTCATTCCTGAAGAACTTTCCTCGCAGTTCGTCTGAAATTGAAAAAAAACGGAACATCTCTGTGAACATGTCAGGAATAGAGATTTTTCTGCGTGCAAAGAAACCTGTATTTGAAAGGAGAATTGGAAGACTTTTTACCACACTGAAAAAAAATCAGATTTGGGAGGCAGAAAAAGCAATTCACAGCTTGATTACAAAATTCCTTCCGCATATGTGAAATTGAAAGAAATTTCAGGAACTTCGGACTCCGTGAAGTTCGGAAGAAGCGGGCATTTGTTGTGAAGGAAGGAGATGTGCTTGGAAATAGAAATGGCAGATTTTCTCCCATGCTGCTTGTACAGCTTAAAAGCTTTTAATTCCCATCTCGCCTCTCCCGTTTTCTTTTACGCCTGAGTTTGGTGGGACTGTTGTGTAAGAACAGCTCCAGTGAGTCACCATTGTTTTCGCACTGAGACTCCTCAGAGTTCTACTTGTGGGCTCTCAGAGCAATGGCTCTCGTGCGTAATAAGCACGGCGGGAAGGACTCTCAAGCCTTTCAGGAAATGAAATATCCACAAGATTCACAGGGGAAAGCATTCCTGGCCATGGACACACGTCTCCAGAAAAAAGAGCACACGGTGACTGCTTCTCAAATACTTGGGGGGAAAAGGACCAGTTTCTGCTTCACTCTTCGGGTATTTTGATGTGCACCAGCAGCTATGGCGCTGAATGTCACGTTGCGTTTTGTTGTGGATCAGTGCCACGTTTTTCTGAAGAAAGCAATGGACTTCCATGAAGAAAACGCTCTTCTCGAAATTAAAAAAATTGGGTCAGAATGAGGGGTCAAAACAAAACTTTCCAAAATGTAACGTTGATGAAAGCAACGGCAGAAGAAAACTGTTGAGGTTCTCCAGTTCAGGGCAGAAAAAGAGCTAACAATTCAGTTGTGGAGCTGGGGAGCCAATTGCAACTGATCATTCCCCAGACGATTCTGTTCGGGGTCACGTCGCTGAGTACTTTTGATACTTTTGTTGTGAGTATCCCTGAGTATCTGCGTGAGTACTTTGCGTTGTAGCTCTCAACATAACGTTACACACAATTTGTGTTGACTTACACGCGGTTATTTTGACCCCGGCAGCTTTTATGCGTCTACTGGGTGTAGTTTTTGCCGTGTTGATGTTACCATTATGTCTGTGCCTGAAGAAAAAAGTGGAAATAAGTGTTTAGCCCTTCATTTATTTTCTTGGAATTGGGTCAGGGAAGGTACAAATATTAATGGTCTAAAATTACACTTTATTCAACATTTGCTGTCTCATGTCAACATTTTCTCGTCTGGAAACGAAATTTCAAATTGCAAATGAAAACCATTTTGTGACCCCAGGAAATTTAAAAATGACCCCAGTGGAAGGTATGCCTAGAATATGAAATGATCTCTGTTGCTAGGGTGTCCCTGCGTTGGTTGCTAGGGCAATCATAAGTGATGGCATGAAGCAAATGCTGCTGTCAATTACTTTTCCCCCACGTCTCTTGCCTAGAAATGCCTGGAAAAATGAGAGTAAAAAGTTGGACAAGGTTTCTCGGAGGTGAGCGCGTTTCCTGGGTTCGGCCATCAGTCATGGACTTGATGAGAAAACGCAGGCAAAACATCACCCAGATTCACTCACCCTCCTTTCCTCCTGCGCTCCACAACTAATGAAGATATTCTCACCTTCGTAGCAACAAGGCTTCTGGTGTTTGAAATAGACACAGCATGAGCTGAATGCAAGGGATATTACTTTTCTTTCTTTGTCTGTGTGAAGCAATGCTCAACCAAGATCGTGTTGCTTTTTGCTTGGAGACGAGAAAGAATTACTTTTCCGCAACTCATCGACAGTGAAGCAGTCGTGGCATTTTGCACGGATTCTTTGCTTGAACATTTGTGTGCAACAGAAATTTTCTTCCTTCACTGGTAACCTTGTGAGCACAGTCCATTTGTCCATTTTGAATGATATCTGATCAAAGTCGCCCTCTTTGCTACAACCTGGCGCACCTGAATCATTTCAGTCAAACATAACTTTGGATCAAATGATCAAATGAGGATCATAAACAAGACTGAAGCTGTGTTTTCTTTCCGCCTTGGTGGCAAATTAAAATTTACAAGCTATGTCGAAAAAAGAGGAGCAGAAAGGTGCTCAGTGATGAGTATCCGTGTATCCGTGCTGCGAAGTTTCACAGCCCAAGTCCATCCATAACCATTCCGTCTCCGGACTACTCACCCACTGGATTGCCCAGGCGCGGATTCAGGGTTTTGGTGTGTCATAGAGGGCACAGGCAAGACAATTCAAGGTTTATATAGTCCCGAAGGTTCAGAATAAAAAAAACTTTTTGGCGGATTTTTATTTTGACTCCTAAATAGTTTGCCTATGCTCGCAGACATCAACTTGAACCCTTGAAAAAAATGCCGACGAAACTGGGGGATCTTCGTGCAACCACCCACAGTGGGTGTGGTCACACTTTGTGGCTTTTTCGTGCCATTGCAGTTCAACAATGCATTAAAATACGTTCAGTGTGTCGACTCTTTCGTTTGCATTCATTACGATCCAGATCTTCCACTGTAGGTTTCAAAAATCATGTGAACTGGAGTGCTCCACTGAGACCCCGTGAAACAAGCATGTCTGAGCTCTCCAGATCACCAGGCTTTCCATTGTAAGCCACTGAGCACTGCCAGCAAAAGTGTCAACACCCGAGCTGAATACGAAAAGTTTGTGGAATTCACTCCCATCAAAAATTTTATGTGAAGAATCGTGTGGACAGCAAAACTCGCGTTTCTTCGCTGGAAATATTGCACAATGGCTGATGTTGCAAAATGAATTGAACTCAAATTGGCAGAAAAAAAAGTTTAACTGGTTGGACTGGTTGTTTGTGCCGAAATCGCAAAGATCAGAAAGTTTTTCAGCTCTTGAGGAAAAGAAATGTGGCTTGTTGCGGAAAGCTGCAGAAAGAATTGAGTTGTTCGCAAATTGTTGCCGATCAGATGGCGAAGGCTTGTTGTGAGGTGTCGGGAGTCGTCTCTATCAACAGCAATCCCCTGTCTGAGTGGTGTTTATCTGATAAGCGGAGAGTCTGAAACTGCCAAATAGAAAAGAATGCCTTCTTATCGGCCACACTGATATCTGTAGTGAAAACCATTGGTTGTATCACCGCAGGAAATTTTCTTTTCAACTTTTGTTTCTTTCCAGGCCAGCTGGTCTTGTTGCCAGATCAAGCAATGATGTTGTTGAGATTGAAAGAAAAGTTTTGGGTCCTTAAGTCTGGCGCATGAGGCAAACAAAACTGATTGCGAGTGTCTTACCGACCGACCCGACCAAAAAATAACACAGCAGAAGGACGCTTGGACGCTTTCTTTCCCGTCTCGTTTTCCCTTGATGAAACTCCAACAAGCCAGATTCAAACATTGACAGTCTGTTTTGCCCTTTTCTTGCAGGTTCGCCACGCAAGAGAAGAACGGCTTGCTGCTGTACAACGGGCGCTACAACGAGATGCACGACTTCACCTCCCTGGAGATCGTGCAGGGCCAGGTGCAGTTCTCCTTCTCACTAGGCGGCGCTGACGTCACCACCGTCAAGAGTCACGTGACAGGCGGCGTGGCGGACGGCCACTTCCACGAGGTCTTCGTCTCTTACATCAACAGGGTAAGCGTCTTTCTTTCCCCTGGTCAGACAGAACATGATTTGTACTCTCCTTGTCTGTACATCCCTTGGTTTACACAGGACGCGCAAAACAGCCCGTGGCACGAAAACGTGGATCTACCTGACCCTTTGACGCCTAAATGAGTCACTGTACCGTCGCCGTTGCTTTCTATTATTGAGGGATCGGCCTCGACGCTGAGACATGGTCTTGTTTGCGTCTCTTGTTGTTGCGCTCTGTGAACACGCCCATTGGAAAGTTGCGTGTGTGACGTCTCGTTTGATGTGTGCGTCACGTTATCTGCGTGAACAATGAGACATCAAATCTGTCTCTTGCTATGTTCTGTCTCTCTCTGACTTCTGTGGTTTGTTGTGTCGTCCTTTCTTCCTGTGACTTCTTACTGTTCTTCCCCTGCGTCCTGCTATGTCATTGTGTCACGTCTCTCTCTCTCTCTCTCTCTCTCCCAAAGTCTTCATTCTCCCTGGAAAGGTCGTCGTTTTTCATTTCTATATGATCAAAAGTGAAGGAATTTGCTGAAACGCATTGCTGTTGTTTGTTGTTTGAAGTCAGATGAAGTCTCAGAGGTGGACAGGTTCTGGTCTGCGTGCAAGTCCAGGAGGAATTCAATCTGTGCATTAACAGGACATTAGCAAATTAGCCGTGTAACCTGCCTTCATTCGTCAGTCGCATTGGAAATGTAGAATCTACTCTTCCTGTTTCTGATGCCTGTCGACAGATCTGCACTTTGACGTTGACAAAACCGGCCACATTCTGTTGTGACTTCAACTGCATAGTTGCAACAAAAAGAACTCCGTTTTGACCAATGTTGCTTGAGTTGAACCAATGCACTGAAAAAAGGAAATGAGCAGGAATTGACCCAACAACTCTTCTGCAGTTTTCCTTGAAATAGAACGAGATGGCTGTCTTGGTCATTCCCAAAACAGGCAGTCCCCTCTGGTGCGAAGTTCTGTTTGTTCCCAGCATGTTTTTGCGAACACCCTGAAGTGTTTTTGAGTTTTCCAAGTTCCTCTGGTATGTTTCCGTGCATGAAAGGTTACTTCATGCTGTCAAATGCAGGTTCATCTTTTTACAGCAGAAAAGCCCCTCTGAAAGGGGAAATGGCACAGATGATTCAGAAACTGGGTTGTTGGGGCCTTACCCAAGGCTCCTTGTCAACTCAAATGCAAAATTAAATGATATGCTTATGAAGGAAGAATGCATAAATAATTTTGAGACTCAATAGTCAAGTTAAACGGTCTGCAAACGCTTTCAATTATTCCAGCGTGCGGTCCTCTGTGATTTCAGCAAAACGCGCACTGGGGCTAAATCGCAGCACAGTACGGGCCCCTTTCTGCATTTCCCGAGGCATGAGAAATCGGGGTAGGAGAACTGGTTCGGTTCTCAGTCCGGCTGGCTATTAAATCAGACTTAATGAAATGCTGTCAATGTAGTTTGAAATTTATTTTGACGCTGGTCTAATTGAATGGTTGACCTCCCTGGTCAGGGGCTGCTGACCCTTGAAATCCCTGTTCCAGCATCACGGCTTATCTGAGAAAATCTCTTCAAATCGAGATATCGCGTGATTTGATGGCAAAAGTCACCTGTCAGATGTAAAAGTGATATTTATGATTGCTTTCAAACTCAAAATGTACCGTTCTGCGTCTTTGCCACAGCAACCGTTGTGGCGGCACAGTTGGTGGTGGCGTTTTCGCTCCTTTTGTCCCCAGCAATGTCACAGAATTTCCTTAGTTTTTCCTGAGAGGCACAAACAAGTGGTGCGTCACAGTGCTGACCCAGACCAAACTGTCTCAGTTTCTACTTTCCTTTGTTTCCTTTTTGAGAAACTTTCTTTGCACTGTGTGACTCGCTGAATCTTTTTCTGGTTTCCGGTTGTCTTTTCTCACTTTCTGTTCGTCTCACTCTCTCCCTCTCTCTCTCTCTGTCTATCTCTCTCTCTCACCTCCTCTTTCTCTGTCTCTCTCTCTTTCTCTCTCTGTCTATCTCTCTCTCTTTCTCTCTGGTCTACCGCTTTGTTTCTGCTTCTTTGTCTCTCAACATTGCTCTCCACTTTTGTTGCGTCTGCATTTGAAAGCGTTCGCATGTTGTTCTTCAATTTGCAGATTTCAATGCATTGCCATCATCTCGGCAATGAATCTCGAGTTGCAATCAGCAGATGCTTGAAGGGTCCCAGTCACAGTCTGTGCAGTCAGTTTCCATGTCAGGCTGTGTTCGCCCCTGGGGGAAGCGGTAACGCTATCTGCGCCGCACAAACTGCTTCGGGTGTTCACGGTCGTGAAAACACATTGAACGTGTCCGTTACTGTGATAGTCCACTTTAGATTGCCCAAATCTGGCAACATTGCCTGAAAATAGCCATCTGTGTGCACACAGTCCGCTCTGGATTCGCCACTTTCAGCAAATTTGTCTGAAACGCGTCGTGCGAATTTCAGAAAAAAATTGTGATGTTCTCAACACTGGGCGACCCGACCCCATCTATTGCTCTCGTTCTTTGATTCGTGGCCCTAAAAAAGGAGGATCGTTCTCTTTCTTGCTGGCACTGGCGGAAGAAGTTGCGTTCATTTTGCACAATGTCTCTTCCATGTGTTGAAAGTCGCGAATGGGCAAAATCTATGCAGCCAAGGAAAGCAGAACATGAGACAAGCAAACTGATGCATAAAGAAACAATCCTTGATCTCGGAGTGCGGACGTGTAAAGCAAGGCAGGCGTGAAGGAAAGGGACATCACAGGAGACAGAGACGGACAACATGCATGCCTGGAGGGGCCCAAAGAAAATTGTGTGTTGTTGCTTCGCGACATCTTGGAATGTTGGTGACATGTGGTCAAGTCAGGTGTGACAAAGATCTTGTGCCTTTTCAAGGCAGTTTGCGCATGTCAGTTCTTTTCTGTTCGTACGTGTTCAGAAGGGATGGAACGCTGACGGGGGAAAAATGGCAAATGATTAGGACACAGCAACCTGGGTTGCAGGGCTGCCATTTTTCTGACCAAAAACACATCGTTTTCTGTTTTTGCTGCAGTCGAAAATTCGCTTCAAAGCAGTTTGCGTGTGGATGTTGGGAATCTGATAGGTTCTTTAGCTTGCCTGACATGCACATTTTGTCAGATGCTCCGTTTCCACAATAGATTTTGGCACCAAAACGCGTTGTCTTGTGCACGATTTCCGTTGTGTGACGATTGACCGATTTACGTACGGCATCCAATGTCGTCCAATTGCGATAAATTTGCAAAGAAATATTGCCAGGCCAACTTCCTCAGCCGTGTAACTTTTTTCCGTTTCCTGTGGAAAAAGACACATGCAGTGAAACACAAAAACACAGCCTGCATGTTGACGTGCAGTTACAGAGAAAATGCGATGCCAGAGATAACGTTTCTATTGGAAAAGCAGCACGCGCGGATCGGATTCAGGATTTGTCAGCAAAGGTAGAAAGATACCCAACCCAGAACTTTCCAGTGGAGCCAAAAACTGCCAAGGCGAGCTAAATGTCAGAACATCTCTCATGGGGACATGCTTATTTGGGAAGAAAACAAAACAAGGTATTTGGAAGGCTCCTTACTCAATTAAAACCTGTGTCCGCCTCCGATAACGTTTACGTTCCACAAAAGCAGCGGAGGACTTCAAAGGCGGCGTGCGACAGCCGCCCTGACCCCTGCATGTTGCAGGGTCACGCAAACTGCCGATCCATCACCTGCGGATGTGTGTCAGCCGCACAACATGCAGTCGCATTCACATACGGAACCGCGCTGTGCAGGATCAACGCTGAAAAATGACATGATTTCCTTGTGCAGGAAATTGCGCACATTTTCCTGTTTTAGGAGATGCACTCCCGTAAACAGCCATGTGGGGACGGTTGGGAAGCAACTCAATTGTGACCAGGGAAATTGATTTGGAATTGCTTCAACGCGGTTTAACGCTGCCGTCTGTCCACTGCCACTTCAAGGCGTTATTTTCGTCAGGCAGTTTGCCCCACATCCTTGACAAAATAAGGAAAACCGCACTCCCGATCAACTTCCCACCTGGCTCACCAAAGAAGGACATCTGATTCACAGCAAAATTCTCTTGTGCCATCCAGGCTGGTGTGAGGTGGGTGCACACAGCTGTTTGCCACGCTATTTCAAAATGGGCGTCACAAACCCTGCCCAAGCCGTGTACAGGCCACAAAAGGGAAGAAACTGGAACAGATTTCTTCTGTCGTTCATTTTGCTTTGGCCACAGAGATTCGATCAATTCCATCTTCACTGGTATAGCTGATGACATGGGTCGTTCAGTGGGCAATGATCTTCAAGACATTAGACAGATAGATGGGTGTATGTTTGTGAGAGATAGAGCAGCCGCCCTGCCCCATGTTCTCTCACCCAATTACTGGCCGGGTTACAGATTGCTCTATTGATCTGCATTTGGCACTGGATTCCCTTCTGTGATCTGTGACCCGAGTCTCTTCAGGGCAAATGCCAACAGCCCTGATAAGGAGAAGAACATGAATGAGGATGATATTTTATTGCTGATTTCCGATGGTGTTTGGAACACGGGGCGCGAGAGACGGAGGTTCAAAAGGGAAAAATGTGGAAACTTGCGTGAAGGTTCCTCCCGCATCCAAAGCTTTCACAAAACACTTGTTTCCTTCCACAGACATAATTGTCTTGCTCGTCGTCTTTGAGAAACTGTTTTGAATGATAATTTTGGATCGTTGGTGGTTCCCCACAGCAAAGAAATAAATCTCTTGACGCAGTGTTCAAGTTGTTTTTGTGAGTGAATTTATGGCAGGTATTTTCCAACCCAGACCCAATTGGACTGGCGACAAGACTGGGTGGAAAAGCAAATCTACTGCTGCACGCTATTCTGCCACTCTGACTCATTAGACTTTCGGGGACAATTTTGGGTGGATGAAAGACTTAACGGGGAGGAACGCAAATGAAAACCAATGACCTGTAAGGCAACACATTCTGGTGACCAGAGACAAAGTAAGATTTATGTGTAACCAAGGTAACGTCAGAGCCTCTTAAGCCTGAGAATGCGTTTTAGTACCTTGTAGCGTCTGACTCACGGCCGGTGGGAGATACGTACAGGGGACAGTGGCTTCATCCGGTAGATTAGCCTGACCTGAAGAAAAGCCGGGATGGTCAAGTTGCAAGACCAAGTGCCACAAAGGGAAATAGTAGTCAGGAATGACCAAACCTTGCAGCATGCTCTGTGCTGAGGTGTCAAAGCTTGACAGGTGATCTGGAAGAAAATGCATGAGGAAGTGAAGACTTGCCACCGCACACATGCTCAAAACATGAAACCGAAGAAGTCCTTTGCCCCTTCGTTCAAATTGCAACAAAGGTAACAACCAACAAAAAGTTTCTTTCTCAATGAAGCAAAAACCAAGACGAAAAACATCCGAAGAAAAAGATCCCCTGTTTTATGTTAAGGATAAAAAGTGATCCGAGGAAAAAAGCTGAGAACAGCTGCAGGTTTAAGCTGCTTATTGCTTTGCCATTCTGGCTCATAGTAACAGCTTTTCATGTGCGTGAACCCTCAACAATGCTGATCAATCAAGAGGGCCAAGTCATAACAAGCCATACCAGGGGCTCTTCCCACCTCGTACAAACAGCACAGAGACTATTA
>JAAUYG010223752.1_pt1 | contig 11471 bp, 12 predicted proteins | sample 7278091 | NCBI WGS metagenome assembly JAAUYG01 (sample SAMN14350201, study PRJNA611818) | marine sediment metagenome | isolation source: surface marine sediment (0.6m) | place: French Polynesia: Moorea | collected 2018-08 | reverse complement strand
TCCTCCTGCCCCCGCCCCCAACCCTGAGTGAAGGCCAAAGGGTCTGAGGTTTTCAGTGTTCTAGTGTCAATTGGACTGAAGGCATCAAAGTTGATTGTGTAGGATAACCCGCCCCCCATGATCATGATCAGTGTCCCCGGGACACACAAGAACACACACACACACACAGACACAGGCTTAGCTGGAGCATACAGGCACCTTAGTTATTAGTGTCATAGTCAACAGTGTCACAGGAAGGATGGTGACACAAATGTTGGATGTTGTGCTTATCTATCTCTTGATCTTGATCTAGAATCTAAATCTTCCGTCTGCATTTTGATTGCAGTCGAATTTAGCAGGTGTGAAAGACGTCTATATACACAAACAAAATAAAAATAAAAATAAAAAAAAAAACAGTAGAAAAAAGTTTTGAAAACAAACCTTTTGTTGGGGTCTACCAAAACTCAAATCGAGGCAGGAATTCCCAAACTAATTTTTGTTCGTCTTTCAGAACAAGCGATGCAATTTGTTGTCGCAAACCTGAAAAAAAAAAGGCGGGAAATCATTGGCTCGAATTTCGGATGCAGCAAAAGCCTCTTCTTTTGCAAGCGTTATCCTTGTGACCGGAATTTTCTCAAGTCTGAACACACTTGAATCCAAATAAATAGATAATAATCCAAAAGGAAATGTTGAAAGAGTTTGTGTGTGCGATCTCGCATCGGCAAATCTCCAAGACAATATTATGGACAGTTCTTTCTTTGGAGAAAAAAAGAGTTAGTGGTGTTCGAGAGGTCTTTTGGCAATTTGTTATTTCTGTAGTTTGGGATCCAGACACAGGCCCATTTTTGTTCACAATTTTTTCAATGCAATGTTCTGTTCGAATTTCCAACGAAAATATTGTTACAGGTATATGAATATCAATGGTGTGTTGGCGTATGTAAATGAAATTTAAGGGTAGATGACACTGTTCTTTTGTACTCGACTGCATGATGTGCATTTTGATGTGTTCATCTTTGGGATTTCTTTCTTTCTTTTAAAGACAAAGCACTTGTGCTTTCTTGTGTGCGAGAAAAAAGATGGAATTGTCTCGTTTACTGGAGACCTGAGTACATTTTGAGAAAACTCCGGAAAAGAAAATGTCATGGTTGCGCTTCCCAATGAAACTTTTTCCTTGTTGTTTCCGCCTCCTGGATTCTGAGACGCACAAGGTGCAAAGCATCGCGCAAACAACGGGCCATTTTTTTTCTTTCTGCTGTATGGAATTTCATGCCTGCAATGTTTAGAAAAATTAAATAAAACACATGTATTAACATGATATTTTGGATTGCGCTGTGTTTTTTCTTCGCTACTTTCTCTCGCGGAGATTGCACAGTTCCCCGTTTTGTCTGAAAATTACAAGCATTCCGAGCACGGTTTCTGGTCTCAAACTTCAGACAATGAAGTCTCAGATGATTTCCCACAAGTCAAATAAACCCTCCACCAACACTTGGTTTGTCGGACCATGCCCCAATATGCACCAAGCAAACAACTTTTGACTCTGTTTCACTGTTTCAACAGATATTGTAACATTCTGGAATCGCTTACAAGGACAATGTCTGCAAACATAGCCCTAGCCCTCCTTTCCTCATGCAGTTGGTCGTTTGTGCTCTATATGCACATGACAGTTTGCACTTTCCTTTTTCGTAGTTTTAATTAGTTGGCTTCCTGGAATAGTTTATTGGTGTGAAATGAAAGCACTGAACAGCTACATGGGCTTTTGAGTTGCTACAACAAAGCACCAAAAGAGAAATAATTGGCTGAAATGATGGCTTGCACGAATTCAATCCATTTTCCCCCTCTTCTTACACCTGCACAAAAATACATGTAGGCCTAAACAAAAAAAAACAAACAAACAAAATAAAATAAACGGAAAATATGCCCCACTTTACCAATGTTACGTGGATTGCAGTTTTCTGAGAGGTGTTGAAGTCCTTAGAGTTTTGAAAAAAAAAAAACTAGGCCCAAATGACAAAAAACACCTGCAAACCAAACAAGCGCATGCAACTGCGAAACGAGATGGTTCCCGACACTTGATACCTTGAAGTGATGACGTCACGCAAAACCCAGTAGAACTTTGGCACATCGCTCGCGGACGGAGTTGGTGTCGGAAGGGTACCTCTCGTGGCCATGAACCCTTTCATATTTTGTCTCCTGTTTGTCGGATTTTGCATTTTGGATGGTGGTGAAGGTCAGTGATTTTTTGTCAACACTTCCTTCATTTGTTTGATGATTCCAACACCGGAAAAAGTTTTTCGCTTTTCTGCATGCATGGTGTCTTGCCTGACAGTTGGTGTTGGAAAAATGTCACCATGAGACGATGACGTTTCAAGGACCTGGAAAAAATGTAAACCACACAGAAATGCCACAAATGCAAGCCAGAGCTCCAAAGAAACTTGAGAAATACGGTAGGCCCAGAAGGAAGAAAATTTGCTTGCAACAGGAGTTGCTTGTGTCTCTCAGTATTTCTCCCTGGCTGGATGGGGACAAACAACAATTGATATGGAAAGGAAAACAGAGACAACCCCAAAAAACATTTTGTTTTGGCTCACAGATTGGAATGGCATCAGTAATCAGACATATGGTTCTGATTGCACAAAGTCATGAAAATCAGGACACAACTTAATTGTGGGCAGCAACCAGCCAATGAAGAAAACTTAAATGTTGCTTGGCCTGTTGCATGGAAATGCTGGTTCCAACATTTAGAATACGAGCCTGCAGGGATGGATTTTATGCTGATTTGTCAATCAAACCTTTCTTTGGTAGCCATCATTGAAAAGTAGCTGCAGACCGTTGAAGCAACAGGCTGATTCCAAACTGAACACCATTTCAAACCAAGTTCCCTGATGAGGTTTGTTCTGAGTGCGAAGCCATTTATACTTAAGAAGAATTTCCTAACTTTGGAAAAGAAACAACCTTCAGATGATAGGCCTAGTGGAAGGATTCTCCTGCCTTTGAAATGGGAGCTTGTAATTACCCACAAAGGCACGTCACTGCTGTAAGATGTGTAGGCTGGTCACTTCAGCAGAGGTTCTTTTCTGTGGCTCAATATTTTCCAAGAAAAACGCATTTGAACACGAAATTGCAGCTAGGTTGGGTCCTGGAAAGAATGTTGGTATGGTTGGGTATTTTTGGACTGTTCTTTGAAGATTTGAGGAAAAACAAACGTGTTTCAGACAAATCGGGGAGGCTGCAGGGAAGTTGTGGGATGGTGCGCGGATCTGGGGGGGAACCTCACAGACATCCACACTTTGGTGTGGCTTCTGGTTTGCCTTGGAGACCCAAACTTCCATTGCAGTTTTTGAGCCAGTTGAGATGCTTGCCGTGGCCTGTCGCAACCGGAGTTCCATGGATTTGGCAATCAAAGATGAACCGTGGCCACTGTCAGGCCTGTATGTTGCTCTTTCTTTGACCCACACATCTTTCCCTTGTTTTTCTCCAATTATTTCAGGACAATTCACACAGGGGGGATTACTGTACCAATGTACGTTTGACAACCAGCAGACTTGTAACCTGCAACAGCAGGCGATAGGGGACGATTTCTCTTGGTTGATCGGCTATGGTCAGCTGTTCAGGCCCAGAGGTCCAGCTGCCGACCACTCACAAGCTAACGCTAGAGGTACGCACAACAGCACTTAGAAGTGATTTTAGAAATCTAAAGACGAAAGTCAGATTTCTCTGTTTTTGAAACAGAGACTACCAGGTGAAGCACAGCAAACAAAGGAAACCCGAACGACAAATGCACGCAGTGGCACATGTGCAAGGAAATTCAATGAATGTCTCAAGAACACAACTGGAAATTGCATGCCCGCATTTAACGTAAAAATCATCGCACAATTGTACGCTCAGTGCGCTGATCTTGTGTGCGTTTCCTGTCTTTCCAGGTGGTTACGCCTTTGTGGATCCGTTCACGACTGGAAGAAGGGGAAGTTTCCAAACTCCTCAGGCTATTCGGGTATGCACCTAGTTCCATAATCTAAAAGGTGCAGAGAAAACCTTGTTGGACAAAAGGGTTCCCTTCAGAATTCATGCAATGCACGAAGATCATCTGTTTCTGACTTTGTAACATTGACAAGGCTATTGGGTTCATTGACTGGCACAAATAGAATACCAGCTTGATTGAACTGGCCCAAGTATCAGAGCAGACTTTTTGAATTCTTCAGACTTCCTGAATCCATGGCCAGTTTTGAGGGAACATTTATTCTGGTTTTTATTCTCTTTGTTGTCTGATTTACACATAGCCAGTTTTGAACTTGAAACATTTCAAGTTTACACAAGTTATTTTTATTCTCTTTGAAGTCTGATTTAGGCTACACACAGTCAGTTTTGAACCAGGAACATTTCTCTTTCTCTCCACAAGTACGAATCTGTTTGAGGTCTGAGGTTGAAATAAGTTGAAGTTTTCTCTGATTGTTTTGTGCAACGTGGCAAAAACATTCCTGTGGCCCAATTGTTTCCTGTTGATTGCCGGTGAACGATACAGCACGGTTTAGTGTCTGACTGTAATCTCCGTCCTTTTTGTTTTCATTTTTTCCAGACCAATGGTCCAGTGTGCGTGGAGTTCTGGTACTACAAACCTGGTCCAGGCATGATCAACGTCTTTGCCGAGCAAGACACGGCCCGAATCGGTTATTTGCACGTTTATGGTAATTTCTGGAAATTTTGATTGTTCAAATGCCTTTTTTTTGTTTTTTTTAACCTATAAGAGTTTGTTATCTTTACACAAAGAACACAGTGCCCTCAGCAACCAGAAATGAATCAGTGGGAGAGATTCGTGCAACTTCAAGGATAGAAACCTCGCAAAATTTAATTTATGTACCCTCTTTCCTCTGTCTTGGTGAACAGTCCTTGAGGGAAGAAAATATCAAAAAACTATCCAGACAAGATCGTGAGTGTGGATTCGTTTTGTTTCCTGAAGGAAAGAAAGACCTGACGTGGAATCTGGCGCAAGCTACCGTCTGGCAGCCATCTGGATACAGACTGAGGATAGAAGCGGACCTCGCTCAGTTTCTGGGCAGAAACAACTACTTCACTTTCAACAGGAGAAACGTTGGGGAATTTGGAGACATTCTGGCCATTGATGACATCAAAATTTACAGCGGTGTTTGTGTTCCCAACAGTGAGTGATCCAAACTGTTTATCTGTGAACATTTGGCGTGCAATCCCTGATCTTGCTTTCTGCTGTTTTCACTCTGTACTCTGCAGAGATCTTGAGTCTGGAACTCTGAATCATCTGAATAAGTGAGCGTGTCTGATTCTCTGATTCCGCTGTGCCTGTCTTCAAAAGGAGAATCCACAACGGTTTTGGCATTTTGTTCATTGCAGCTGTGTATGACCAGGTGCAGGTTCGGCTTCTCGGGGGTGCGAACCCAGCGGAGGGTCGGGTGGAAGTCTTCTACAATGGTCGCTGGGGCGCTGTGTGCCAGGATAACTTCGGTGCCTGGGAAGCCGCTGTCGTGTGCAAAATGCTAGGTCTCGAGTACGTTTTTCTTTTTACAAATTGAAACAGCTTGAAGACTTTGCGAACGGCTCCCCGGCCGAATTGTCACTTGACTTCAAGTCAGCACCGACATTTATTTTGACTGCAACCCAGTAAATCGCACCATCCCATTGGCAAATGTGTAAATGCATCTGAAAAGTCAGAGCAAAGTATCATCTGCTCAAAATTGTATCTTCAGCTACGGTCGGACGAGGCATCTGCCGAACTTTGGGGTGGCGACGTCGAACTTCATGCTGGACGACGTGACATGTCAACGTCCTGACGGCACGGTGCCCGCGACCCTCGCGGATTGTCGGCACGCCGGCTGGGGGGACTCCGACTGCACCAAAGATCAGACGGCCAAGGTGCGCTGCGGGGAACCAGGTACAAGAACGCATGAACAGATCAAAATGATCATTGCCCGGATGCATCATCTTTTGGCTTGTCTCTTTTGTTGTTAGGCATTTTCCAGACATTTTCTACACAAATAGCTGTTTGACAGCATCAAGTGTTGGAATGTTGGACATTTTTTGACACATCAGTGCAACGAACATTTCAGGAAAATTGTTTCAGACAAATTCTGCCCCTGCCCATGCACAGCATCCCTGCAGCATCCTGCAGATTTGCTGGGTGAGCCCACAGGGCATCCACACCATTGGTATGTCTTCTTTTTTTGAATTTGCTTCAATTTTAGGTCAAGGTTAACTGCTCTGGGTATCCACCCGTTGTTCTTCCTGCCCACTTCCCGCATACCCGATTTGACCCAGTTTGATGACCTGAGACTTCGCCCCAAGCCCTGGCCTTGGCTTGAGGCTCCAGTCTGGGCACAATTATAGACTTGATCTTTTCCCCAGAAACATTGCCATTCAAGCCAAGCAATGCTGACAGGTTCCGCTGTATTCTGAAAAATTGATGTTTCCACTGTAGCCATGCGCCTGCATGCAAATAACGCGATCATTTCTGCATTTCAGTTGCCACATGTACTGCTGAGGCGTTCTGAGCGTATATAAAAGAGTCTCCACGAATTCCCAGGTCACCTTGACAGAAAATTGCGATTTGTGATGTCAGGTCGAGCTCGTAAACAGTCCTTATATATACAGGCTTATTTCCGTTGTCTTTCGTGCAGAATACTACTACGGCGGTTATTATCTGCGTCTTGCGGGTGGCAGAATGACGGGGAACGTGTACGAAGGCCGGGTGGAGGTGTTTTACCAAAACAGATGGGGCACTGTGTGTGACCGCGGGTGGAACGACTTCGGCGCTCAAGCAGTCTGCAATATGCTCGGATGGAGGTACACAGGCAGCAGAAAAAGTTTCTCGTGCTTTTATTCAACCTGCACGGCAGTGCTTCAGAGCACATTGGTGGAAACTGCTTGTCCTGAAGGGAACGTTCTCTGCCTGACAAGGTCACAGTTTGATCTCGCAAGACAAATGACAATGAGAGAGGACGGAGGTCCTATTCATGTCATTCTGGACTCTGATCCCCTTCCCTTTGTCTTCCCTTTTTTCCTCGTCTTGAAGTACATAAGCAAGACACGTGACAATGCACTGCTGATCTTTGGACAAAGCGTTTCATCTTTCCGTGCACTGACCGGGTAGACCTACAATGGCTAAGGAACTTTCCTGCTTCATTAAGCCATACGTCGATGTATGGATTTCCGCATCCCGCTCTAGAGTTTTACCTGGACGCAACCTTGACTCCAATTCCCATGATTCCAACTCCCTTGGCGGCCTGACCTACATTCTCTCTTCGGGAAAAAACTGGAAACCTACGAAAGCTGTCAGAACAAAAATACCTGCATTTTCTCCATGAAAATTAGTCTCAATTTTGCCTCAAGGGATGTGTCAGTAGAAACTACAACTTTACGAGCAGAAATTTGAGACTCTCGCTGTCAAAACGTATTTATGTCCCAATTTGCTAAGCCTCTTGATGTTCACGCACATTGAGATCACCTGCAAAATGTCTTTGAACGCAAGAAATTTTACGATTCTGCACACTTTCAGATTTTTATCCCAACTCCCCCCAGATCCTGTGAGCTAGGTCATCGCTTTTCATAAAACTTTCTTCAGCCCACGCAAAATGAGAATTTAACCACACTTAGGAAGCTTCTTGGCCAAAAGTGTTTGTCACTGACACGCTCAATCTGTGTTTTGACCATATTAGAGGAAAAAATTGAAGGCCTGGTGGTGTTGTGGTGCTTGTGTTGTCCAGTGCACATCTAGGGATGTGCTACACTTGAAAACACACCATAATGTGTTGTAGGGGTCCGGCCCGCGCGGTGCCTGGGACGCAGTACGGGGTGGCGCCGCAGGGTATGCAGATCTGGCTGAGTAACGTGGCGTGTGACCCTGGACAGCTCGAGGACTTCACGGCGTGCCCGCACTCACCCTGGGGCGACGTCGCGCCCTGCACGCACTTCAACGATGCGGGCGTCGTCTGCACCTTCCAGAGCATCAACTGTGAGCACCTGCAACAGAGTTTCTCTTGTGTTTTTGCACCATGTTTCTTTTGGTGAAAACTTCCGAGCACACCAGTTCGTGAAAAGATTTGCAGGTTTTTCCTCGTCATTCTGGGACCAGATCCGTTTTGCTTGTGGGAAATATGCTTGCGATTCTTTTGGAGTTAAGTAGACCTATTTGTGGGAAAATGTAGAAGTGAGGAGGATTGTGAACATCCAGGATAAATAGATCTTGACAACCTGATACGTCTTTCCATGGAAAAGCTGACAATAGTGAGAAGACTGGTCAGGAAATTACCTGATGCTGTTTCATCTGTTGTCTGTTTTGCAGGACTCCAGAAATAGCCCAGAAATGGCGAGCAGCTTAATTGTATGAGAAAGAGCATCATGCGAATGTCATGAGATTGTTACTTATGAAAGTCTGCTCTGTTTGCAGTGCCCTTCTACTGCGACTTGAGCACGGGCTGCGTGCTGCAGGACACGACGGAGTACTATCAGTGGACAGTGGGGCGAGCCCCAGGTGTTCAGCCCAGGAACCTTGCCTGTACGCGTCAGTCACTCACAATAGCACATTGCTGTTTCCCATTCACCACACGCCAAGAACAAAACAAAGTGTGCCAAAGTAGGAAGACCAAGAGTCTCCAAATTTGTCAACGAATCGTTGTGCTGCCTTTTTGTTTTTGGGTCATGATGCCTTTCCATTTGAAGCCAAATGGATTCTGCCGGTTTTCCTGTATTCAGGCCTACCGTCACGAAAGAGACTCAAGTTGTTCATGACAAGCACAAAAATGTAGATTAATGACAGTTCCTTAGATTGTTGCACCTATTGTGTCCACAGCCAACATTATCTATCTGGATGGGTCTGGCGCAATTAATGGGTCAGCCAGATTCCTGACACCAACCTTTGGGATCACACCTGCAGCACCCCTTACTTGCGTCAGGTATGCAAGAAAAAGTTTTTTTGTCCCGAACGCACGCAAAAACTCAGGCAAAAACAATGATGAATGAAGGAAAACACTCACAGGGGAAACGGAATTTGCACTGCTTCTAAGACCTGTTATATACTCAACTTCTCAACCGACTTTCAGGAGAGATCTATTGTAGATTCTGGTATTACGTGACCGATCCGCAGGCCCCTAATCTGGTTGTTCTCTCGAAGACGTGGAATGACGTCGGTCAGGTTGACTTCAGCATTGTATGGTGGGCAGATTCGTACACAAGTGAGTGTGACTGGTCGCTGCTCGTCAGACCAAATTCATTTTGGCAGCCTCAACGAAGCAAATCTTTGTAAATTGTGCCTAGACACGAAATGTTCGTTTCAACAACAAATTGCCTTGTTTTCTTGATGCGCACGAACTCTGCCAAACGCAAAAAAGACAAAACAGAAAGACCTCAACTCTCTCACGCCTTCAAGGCGTGAGACCTTGTGTACAAAAGTCTGCCTGAGCCTTCCTGTATAGTGTTTCCTTCCTGACTCATCCAAGCAAATTTTTTGCTAAATTTCAAGCACTGCGAGGCCTTGATGAAATTTGCTCCTTGTGACCGTGATATTTTCAAAGACTTCTGATGCGAGCCAAGTTCAGACGAAGCGAAGGGTTCAGTTAATTAGCAGAATCGAGAGAGATTGATGGTGATTACGGAAGTCTTTCCAACCAGAAGCGAAAGAAAGTGAAGGCAGCCTTATTGTGCTTCTCGCGCATGTTCAAGAGTCTCTCAACTGCGTCACTTTCTCTAATCTTGATCCAATATTCAACAAAAATTGCAACAATTATGGCCAATTCCAAACGTTGTTTTTGTCCAACATAGGGAATGTGAACCAATGGAGAGAAGCCTACGTTTACATGAATGTTTCCAAGTTTGCACTGGCCTTTGATGCTTGGCGAGGATCTGTGAACAGAGGCGTGGTGGCGGTCACTGACATCTCAGTGACGGAGGGCCTGTGCGTTGGAACGCTGACTCCCTCTCCTGTGGTCCCAGTCCCACCCCCAGTTGTTGTTGGGCAAGGTAAGCACAACACCCCAAACATTAACAAGCCCCAGGTCATTTATATATCTACGAAAAGGGCTTTAGGGCCTGCATGGATGCCTGTGCAAAACATAGCCTTTGGCCTGTCAAGCTATCAATATTTATATTGTACCCATGCAGTTGCAGCAGAACAGAAAAACGTTTCTGTGGGTTTTTTTCTCTTTTTTCTCATCCCATCATGGTTTTGTGATCGGCTCCACAATTGTTTTCAGATTTGCTCAATTGTAATTTCGAGCGAGACAACTGTGAGCAGTACTTCCGCATTGCGTCTCCTGGACAGTACGGAGCGACAATACGATGGACGAGGAACAGAGGTCCAACTCCCACCCAACTCACGGGGCCTGATGCTGATCACACAAGGGGCGACATGAATGGTAAACATGAAAATGTCACAATACATACAGATGGATTGTATCATAAAGAAGAAGTTTGGCTGTTAAAACGGCCGGCGTGTGGCATTGACAGAGCAGCACCCGCCAGCAAATGAGGATATCTATCTCATATTTGTCTCTTTGTGGTGACACTCCAGCTTCAAATTACATCAGTGGCAACAGCTCTAGGCTTTGCTCCTATTCCCGTGTCATTTCGTGGAGAAAATTAGATCTACAAGATTCTTTGTTGGTTAAAATAGCCAAGAAAATGGCACAGAAACAACACAAATGTCCCTGCGCTTACTTTCCCAAAAACGTGTTCAACGGTCTATATATTTGAGCATTTGCGCATTAATTGAAGAAATTGTTGAAGGGTAAAATAGGTATTAGGGTGTTCATCAGTCAGGAAAAGTAAGCAGAGTTCACTGCATCAGATTTACTGTCACCTGTTGCAGGATACTATCTGTTCATGGAAGCCAGTGAAGGAACATCGGGAAGCACTGCAGTGCTGTACTCCATGCAGAGTTACCCGGCCGTCCAGGCATTCCAGCGTCGCTGCCTGGAGGTCTGGTACAACACCTATGGAGCAAACATAGGTGCCCTCCAAGTGTACTCCACAGACTCCCTGGACGTGCGCCAAAGATGGAATCAGATTTTCCAAACTCCGAGTAAATGCCGTTCCTTTTGCGCATTTTTGGGTGAATTTTTGATGCAGCATATTAAATTGTTTCGGAATATTGCAGCACAAAGAAACACGGCAATTTTTTCAGATCCTCCCAATCAGAACATACAGAATCAGCAATGGCAGTTGGCGAGAATCAACTTTCCCGCCCAGGGCGGCTACATCATAATTCAAGGCGTCCGAGGCCAGGGTGCATTGGGAGATATTGCCATTGATGATGTGAGATTAAACAATCAGCCGTGTGGTGTAAGTAGATCCAAATGTAGAAATTAAAGTCTGATCCCAAAGACGTATACAATTTGTCCATGATCAGGCTGAGGCCCAATTAGGTACAGAGAATACAAACCGAGTCTGCTATGACCCAAATCGGCAAAGCTGCCAATGATGAAACGTTTTCTTGAGTGGGATAGCTCAATTTATCCTCACTCATTTCTGTTTTG
>JAAUYG010171205.1_pt1 | contig 11471 bp, 10 predicted proteins | sample 7278091 | NCBI WGS metagenome assembly JAAUYG01 (sample SAMN14350201, study PRJNA611818) | marine sediment metagenome | isolation source: surface marine sediment (0.6m) | place: French Polynesia: Moorea | collected 2018-08 | reverse complement strand
CAAACTTTATGAGGTCATTCGCTACCACGTTGGATTATTATTATTATTATTATTATTATTATTATTATTATTATTATTATTATTATTATTATTGTTGTTGTTGTTGTTGTTGTTGTTGTTGTTGTTACCAGATATTTATATAGCGCACTTTTCAGATACCTGCTCAAGGCGCTGTACAATAAAATTATCTAGTATTCAAAATGACATAAAAGGAACACGTAAAGGATGAAGTGTTTTCCACATTACAATATTAAACGTCTGACTAGCATGACTCAACATTCCACTGTTTAATTAGTAGTAAGTTTTCCTAAAAACGTGGGTCTTCAACTCCGATTTAAAACGTGTGACAGTATCTATCTTCCTTAACTCGACTGAAAGACTATTCCACAATCTTGGAGCCATGCTCTGGAAAGAACGGCCGCCGTTAGTATTCAGTCTGTACCTGGGCTCAATTAGCAGACCCACAGAAGTCGATCTAAGGTCACTCTTCGGCTTGTACGTGTGTAAGAGTCTACTCAGGTATGCTGGGGTCAGTCCATTAAGTGCTTTAAAAGTCAGAAGGAGAATCTTGTATTCGATCCTCTGGCAGGCGGGAAGCCAATGGAGTCGATATAAGACTGGTGTTTGGATACGAGGTTCTGTGATACACCAGATACTGGGGTATAGTAGTAGGCAATTACAGTAATCAAGTCTGCTGATAATTATGGCATGGACCAGAGTCTTGACCGCATCCTCATTGAGGCATTTGCGAATTCTGAAGATATTCCTTAGTTGCATATTGCCTGTTTGACAAATCCGTGTGGCATGTTCATCAAATATTAACCCCAGAAGGATAAAAAAAATCCTTGAGAAATGGGGAGCGGCGAGTACCATCACTTCAGCTTTGCCGGATTGAGTTTCAGAAATCTACTGTCCATCCACTTCTTTATAAGATTCAAGCATGTTTCCACGGTCGTTCTGCACCTTTACCAGAGCCCTTTTGGTACTGTGTCACTTTTTATAAGCTGATTGACTATTCATCGAGAAGATCTTGTTTCCGACAGTGGTCCAGCAGCCGAGTAGCAGCTACCCTTTCAAGTAACATATAGCCACAAACGGGATGTCCGAAACGGGCCTGTAGTTATGCAGATCCTCCCTTTCCAAGTTGTCTCTCTTGATTATTGGTGTTACAATAGATTCTTTTAATACAATTGGTACAGTACCACACTGCAAGGACTCAACGATGGTAGTAATAACCGGTGATAAAATACCAGCACAACCCTTTACGACCCACGTTGGCACCGGATCCAGACGACATGCTTTGATGCGCTGAATCTTTTGGCGAAAAAGTCTATAAGAACGTATCAGGTAGGCTTTTCTCGTCAGACTTTCTTTTGTCCTGTGTAGCAGCCCGTTGATGATACCAAATATCTCCTTGGAAGTCTTGGCCTCACCCACAATCTGATTGTAGTATGAACGTTTTGCCTGCTCACACAGAACACTCTTCGCTACACATGCTTTCTTGTACAATAGCCTATCATGGCGTTTCTGGGTCTTCTCCCATCGACGACCAGCTTGTCTACAAGATTTCTTAGCCATTATGATCTCATTGGTGTACCATGCTTTTTTTTCTCCCGAACCGTCACCGTACGAACTGTTTTTGGCACGTGTTTCTCTAGCAGGTTAGCCAAGACACTGTTATATGAGTCAATAGCTTGAGACTTTTCCAACAGGACTTCCCAATGTCTTCAGTGAAACTTTCCATATCTAGGCACTTCCAATCGCACACTTCCGTTTTGATTTCCTTGATACCGGTGGTTCTCAACTGCAGCTGTAAAAATTTAATTACTGCATAGTGATCGGAGTTCACTGTTAGATCTACGCCCAAAGTAGCAATGGACAGCTCCTCAATCCTGCTGATCACGAGATCTTACGTGTGACCAGCTTTGTGTTGCTGATAGCCGGACATTTCCAATAAGTCCAAGAAACGTCTCGCTTTTGGATTGGATTGTTCTTCCACATGTATATTGAAGTCGCCCAAAATTAGGACCTTTCCTTGGGAAGTGTTTAGTAATTCCAACAAGTTGCCGAAATCATCAAAGAAGGACGATGATTGCCTGGGTTGGTATACTACACGGAGCGCCAGGAGGGTGTGTAATAAATTTCCGCTGACATACACTCAAACGAACTGAAGACATCCAGACACGTAGCTATGTAGCCATAGAATTCCTGCAGATAATAGCCAAGCCTCCTCCTCCCCTTCCTGATGATCGCGATATATATTATGCATTGCATATCCAGCTGGAGCTAGATCTCTGACAGCAACATGATCTTCTTCATTTCGGATCCAGGTTTCAGTCAGCATAATTAAATCCAGCCCTTTATCACAAATTAGGTCTCGAATTTCCCTTGGCCGATTGATGTCGTTGCTCTTGTGTTTGGCTGATCTTGCATTCAAAAGCCCACATTTCAAGACAGACCGTGTGACGGTTTGTGTCGAGCGGCAGTGGCCACGTATCCCAGTGGCTTAAGGGGGAGTACATACCCCCGCAACAGGGCCAAATCACCAGATATATTCACCAATCACAAAAAAGGAATAGTCCTAGCTATCACCAAAATATTGATGTATTACGAGAGTGTGAACAGCCTTTTTCACGCTGCACTCTGGCCATGTAGAGAACGTTTCACCCCGGCGTTTCACGTGCTAGATACATGTATATGGTCAATCACCAATCACGCAATTTCTACAGGGCCCCATAACGATGCAATGAAAATGTATACACTCCCCTATTTGTACACTGCCGACTGGATATCACCAGGCTATCGAAATATTTCGTTCGGTTAGATATTAATACTGGGATGGACAACGCACTTTCCACACTGTCAACAGTTTGTTTGCGCACGAGAACTCCCATCTCCAGAGCCTGTCTGGGGTCCCCTTCGGTTAGTCTGATCAAGTTTATATCTTTCAAGCAACGTTCTTTGTTATAGCCTGATGATCTTGATGTTGTTCGAATGGGTATGGCATGTCCTTGTTCATCGTGCGTTTCTTTGTTTGATCGCCATATATCCAAATTCCACAGCTTTTTTTCGGACGCATCGTTTCAATTTAAACTGCCCCGACAATGACCGCAGCTCATCTGAAGTGTACTGAACACCCGGGACTGAACAACTGTTTTTGGTCGCTGCTGTCATGAGAGGTTATGCCTCCCTTAGTTGTCGGAATACAGGCCATTACGCTTCTAACTTGGCAATTAGTCAAGTTTTAAAATGTTGTTGCACCTTAAAATGTGCAATATATTGAAAACGGTTGGCTATAGAGAGAAACGGGAGAAAATTTGGGACTCGCGTTCTTAGGAAGTGCAAATGTACGGAACTTTTTATGTCCGATTCTTTGAGTTGAGTTTGGGGTCATTTGGTGCACTTTGCAAAATTTCCGATGCTATGATTTCAAAAGGCTACTGCGTCCACTATTTTCATCCAATTTCAACAAAACTTTATGGAAAGTATTGTAATCAAGATGGAATATAGGCTATTACCTTTTTGGCGATCTGCCAATATTTAAAACATTTATGGCACTTTGACATTTTTGTTAACACAGGACCATATATGGCCCTGCAAATGTCAAAACGCAATTCCTCCTACAGTTTACATCCGATTTCCAAGCACACTGTACGATGGCATTGCTTACCATGGAGGAATATAGCTATTACTTTTCTTGGCAATCAGTCAATTGTTTTTAGCGGCACTTTGATATTTTAACATGGTACCCAATGGGAAAGTCCTAAAAAGTTGAAATTTTGAAAATGTCTGATCATAGAGAGAAACGGGTGAAAATTTGGGACTCGTGGTCCCAGGAACTGCATATGGAGGGTACTTTTCATGGCTGATTTGAGTTCAGTTTGGGGTCATTCGGTGCACTTTGCAAAATTCCACATGTTAAGGTTTTCTAAAGGTTTTCTCATGCTACTCACACAGTTTTCAAATATGGTAGTCAGAGGGGGAATACAGGCTATTACGTTTTTTAGTGAATGCCAAATTTAAACCATTTATGGCACTTTGAAGAGAACTCATATCAGCTACATTGCTATTAGCCAAATTGCTTTCATCTGGCAAAAGGCCCGTCAAGCAGAGAGTCAAGGTCCCTGGGCCTCTTGTTAAAGTAACTTTATTTTCAGATTGCATGTTCATGGTACAATGGTTGTAATACAACGATATATATATAGCCTACATATTATACAATAAATGTGCAGTTTGTGGTCATTTGCCCAAACCCATATAGCGTAGCTGTCACTGTGCAAAATTCCACAAACAAAACCAATACATTAAGATCCTTGTACAGTTGGAAAATATTTTTTTTTTTTGTTTCTAAATCCGAGTATACAGCGGGGTATACAGTCGCATGCTATTATGTGAATATTGTTGAATTGTTTATCACAAATATTTCCAGGGAAACGTACCTTACGATGCCAGTGTTATAAATAAATTTACGAACTTCAGTGTGTTTTAACGATACACGACAGGGTGCAAGAGGACTCGACCGCTTCACCGCATGGTACAGCATTTATACTGGTTTCGGCATAACATTAGGTAATTAAGAAATTTGTCAAAGGAGCTTGGAATTAGTAAGGCTTGCATTGGTTGATTGCATATATTGGCTAAAACTCACTTTCAATAATTAATGAAGCATATGTTATTCAGTGTGTTTATTAATTTCAGAATTTCAATATTACCACTTCAACGATGCAATTTTAAATGTGTTAACTCACCTACCAAGATTATTTCACCTACAAGATGGCATTCGTATTCACCAGGGGCATAATTAAGTCAGTTCATGGAACAGCTAATGATGCTACGACATTGCCAAATAGAACAATCCCTTCGCACCCATAGTGACGAGCCTGCTCAATGACCATGCGGGTGGACCCACTTCGTTGTCTTTGTTGGACACAGTCGACAAATGAAGTCAGACTTCTTGTAGTTAGCCTCTGGTGCTGTGGCCCAGCAGTGATGTACCGAAATGCCTGTTGATGGGGACAAATCTGATGTTGCGCCGATAAACCTCCACGCCCATAAACCGTCTGAAACAGAGGCCCCAAACACAGTTTAAAACCTGTAATTTTAGACCCCTTCTTTGTAAGACTCCCATTTACTCTAAGCCGATTTAATGACATAACTCACGATAGCAGTTTAATATCCTGTAATTTAAGAACACAGGTTTCTGGCTGAACGGGTGATCGTTAAACGTAGGGACCCCAACGTACTCCTGCTGGTCACTCTCCACACGGGCCACCCCCTAAAAGAGTGGCTAAAACTTGCTGTTACTACAGTGATTGAATTTAGATCTCTATCAAAGAACTCTCCGATGTGGCCACACTGATTTCGTGTCAAACTAGTGACAGTCGGTTGCTGTGCAACGCGATGGGGCATCCCGGTTGGTTGGCCAAAAGTAATCATCATAACATTCTCGGAATGCATTTTGAGGTATTTTTTTCTCGAAAAAGAGCAATAACTCAGAAGAAAATAACCGCATCAAAAACAATTATTTGTCCTGAACACTGCCTGCAAGAATGTTGTCCTAAAATAGCAACCAATGCAAGATTTCCTTCACTGTGTTTGGCCTCCAGAAATGCATTTTTGAGCTATTTGTACTCAACAGCCATGACTTGGTAGAAAACGTATGTAGCAGTTTGAAGAGCCCACTTTCCCGTACAATGTGCAATATATAGTTGCTAGCGGGAGGTGGCCGGGGATGTTGTCCGAAAAAGCACATTTCTCACCCAAGTGTGACCTGCACATTAGCTAATCTGGTCAAAGATATATATATGTGGGCATTCTCTCAAATGCACATTATACTGGCAATATATAATTTCCTTTTCGACTTTGACCCAATTATCCAGTGGTCTTGAACCAACTGACCAACTGTCAGTATATGAAGCCACATTTTACAGATCTTTAAATAGGACTGTAAAAGACACAAAATCACATCCGGGAATATTAAGTTGTCTTAAGTCAAATACTAGTTTTTGAATCAAAGTGTCACTGCACATCATGTTTTTACGAATCCAAAATAATTGGAGTCACAGATTAAGGTCTTCAGGGTTAGATATGTGACGTATGCATAACCGCAGACTGCAGATGGTCAAGCAACATCATCTAATCAAAACTCTACATTAGGTTGGAGAACATGCTAAATATGTTAACAAATTTAATTTTTGTTTTTGCAGATGATAATACAGTAGCATGAATAAGAAATCACATGGCCTAAGTTGGCAGGTCAGTAACCACCAAGTTTACATTAATCAAAGATGATTCTTTGGTCATGGATTAGCTGGGACATTTTACTGGCCTGTTATTTTTGACATTTTCCTATTACTTCTTTTCGCTGAGGGCATCAACATGATCAACAGCTGAAGATTAAATACAGGTTTTGTGGCTACCGGTAAATCATCTATTACAAGTTCATGAACATGTGTATGAAGAGCAGTCTTCTTAGCAATGCAAAGAAAAAGACAACAAATAACCTGTCTGAGGGGATAGGCATTAGATGGATGGATGGATGAATCAGGCTTATTATAAGTCGGCTTTCAACCACTCATGGTCATATCACCGACTGCAAGTTGTTGGTGTGTATGTACTAGACCCGTCTTGTACTAGTCCGACCTGCGGGCCATGTCTGTTGAAGGCACTGTGTTTTATAGCTGGGTTTCAGTGTGACATCCACATGCTGGGCGACATTCTACTCCTTTCTGGTAGCAAATCTTCCACTGAATCACAATATTTAACTAGTTATCTATTCCTGTGTGTGGTGGGATACTCTTATCACACCTGGGATTGTGATGCTTTTATCCAAAGCATCATATAGTGACATATACGACTGTCACTGAATGGGAATTTGACGGGAATCAAACTTCAAAATTTGCATCCAGGCCTCTGTTTCATAAAATATAAGGACGTCTTTGCATCTTTGAAATTTTATGAAACAGAGGCCCGGTACCGCATGTTGAGAGGTTGACATCGTGATGTGCGTGTTTGAATTCTGTTTAATATATTGTACAGCGCAGTATGCCGCTAACGGCTATTATTGCAATAGTCCTCTGTTAATGTAACTGAAACAGTCAAGATGGGACAAATAAATTCTATTTACTATTGTTCTCTATAAATTTTGTTGTTATTATTTACCAACAAACAATCAGATAAGAAAAAGCATTGTACAGAGACCGAAAGTGTAGTATTTAATTTGACCTGGAGTGACCATCAACGTTCAAATGCAGATCACAGTCATGTTACCATCATACGAGCTCTTCTGAGACATGTGGCAACATTCCAATTTTGGGGCGGGTAGAGTTTTTTAGCTATGCCAGATGTCTGTCTTGTTAATAGCATTGCTTTCATGAGAGTAGATTGTCCTTTTCTCCCTGCACTGTCACAAGTTGATACGATGATCAACATAAGCACCTCCACTCAACCCAAATCAGGTGACTGTTAACCATAAACAACGATTAATTAACAGACTGATTAAAAAGAGCAGATATTTTTTCTTGTTCATGGCGTTCTTGTCATGAGAGTGGATAGTCCTTTCATCCTCTCATTGCCATAAGTGGATAGTAAACAACGACTAACATAAGCACCTCCACTCAACCCAGTCAGGCAAGCGTTGACTCTAAATATCCATTGTATGTAAAAGGAGACGTTTATTAATTGACACACTGATAAAAAGTGTAACATGGCGGCTTCTTCATGTAGAGCGTCTTGCGTGTTCATTTTCACAGAGACAAAACTGCAATTGAATGCATGGTAGAGCACAGGAAGTTAGCAACAAAGGATATGAGACAGTAACAGGTGAGCTTGGAAACATTAGCTTAAACCCGCGGAATAGCAAACCGCAACGATCCAAAATTTTATACCAATGTTTAGTCAGGAACTCAAATTTTTATCCGGTATGGGATTTCTATCCTAACAAGTTTGATACAGGTACCAAAGTCTTATTTCGTTCAGTGATATTGTAAATTGGCTTTGAACATCCTTAGGGAATGGAAAGGCCACTACAAACATGTGGTATATGTATGTAAGTTGGTACCCGCTCGATTAATCGGGAAAGCCAGGGAATATAGCGTTGTCATTGCTGTGTATTATCTGTTGGTCTTACTTGTGATTCTGGCAGTGACTGGGTGACATCAAAGTTTAACGGCACATCAACACCAAAAGGGTCATACAGTACCAAAACAGGTCTAAACTGCCCTATGAGTCTAAACAGAGTCCACTTGAAAAAATGTTATGGTCAAATGAGTGCAAAGTCCAAGGTAAGATGTCAAGTCACATCTTGAAAAAAAGTCCAATAGCTCTAACGTACAGGTGATTCTGGCAGCGGTGTTATGTATGTGCGTGTATATGGAGAGTTAGGCTGAGATGTAGTGGATGTATGTATGTAACAAGTGTTACTACCCTGGTATAACGGCCACCTGGTCTATTCCAGATTGCAGCATCTGTTCATCCTCGGTACAACATGGGCAATAGCAGCAGTGCTGCTGGCACCAGCAGTGCTGCTGGCACCAGCAGGAAGACTGGTAGCAGGCAAATAGGTAGGCTGGGTTACACCGTGAGCCTAAAATATATAAAACATAGTATGTGATGCGGGAAAGTGGTTGTCCTCGGAGAGAAACAATTGCAGAGGCGCGTAGTTAAACCATGTAATGTACCTTGGTTATTCATATGTCGTAACATGCATCGTGTTTGGCACGTGGGGTACATGGCTTGGGGGGGGGGGGTTATTATATATATATCAAAAATAAATCTAGTGAATAGAAAGATATATGGCGTTGGTAGGAAGCCAGGTACACAGAGGTAAACGTTTATGTGGCTATGAAAACTGTTTAGAGAGCGTTTAGGGTAGCTTGTTTCCATTTTAAAATCTCATGTTTATTACATTTACTATCATATGAAATACCTGTTGGAAATTACATCTCAAAATGTAATTGTGTTAGGCGGCCCTGACCAACATATAACGGGAAATGATAGGCAGAACTTATCGTTATGTCAAGTTTTACCAGTACGTGAGCTCGCTTTAATCTGTTTTATGATTTACAAAGCAAGCAGCCTTTAGGTTTCCTGTTATTACACAGCATCCATCGCCCGTTCATTCTATTTCAGCAGAATAAACCATAGATACAGTGGAACCTGGGAATTAGGGACACCCATGGGACTGTGAAAAAGTGTCCTGAATTCTGAGGTGGTCTTATTTCTCAGGTCCATTTCTGTGTATTGAATATGCATAAGGACTGAAGTAGCTGCCCTTAATTCCCAGGTTGTCCCTATTTCTCAGGTGGTCTTAAAGACAGGTTTCACTGTATTAATGCAACATTTGTAAAAACTTTTTATAATTTGCATTCATTCAAGTCCTTTGAAACTTCTCTCACAGTGTTATCTCTATACTACAAGCTTATATGCTGTAAAATATCCATATATCTCTGCCTGTACAGTAAATGGAACACTGTTTACACTGTTGTTCTTAGTGTTAACGTAGTAATGGCGTTGTACCCTCTAGCAGCGCGCATCATACTTCAAGAATGATCATGCACAGATCACCAACAAGAGGCCCACCGTCCTTGGCATTCTGCTTAACCTTTTATGAGAGGAAGCACAGGTAAATTTGTGGTTAAAGGCAATGTAGATGAATTGACGTAAACTTGGCACTTCGCCAAAACCGTTAACAGCCTGTAATATACCCCTGATTACCATACTTTCAATACAGTTTGGCTGAAATTGGATGAAAACTGTGGAGCAGTACTCTTTGGAAAATCTTCACAGGGGAAATTTACGAATTGTACCGAATGACACCAAACTGAAATCATAGAATCAGATATGAAAGGTGCCCTACATATACAGTTAACAGAGACGCGAGTCCCATATTCCATCTCTTTTCGTCAATGATGAGCCTTATTTAAGATATTTTCTACTCTTTCCCATTGAGTACAATTTTAACTTTCAAAGTGCCACAAATGTGTCAAATGCAATAAATAACAGAAAAAATGGCCTATGTCAATCAATGGAAGCAATGTCCTCATAATGTTTGGCTGAAAGTGGATGAAAACTGAAGGAGCTATAACGATTTAAAATCGGACGAAAACTGTTGGAGATGCAGCTTTTTGACTCCGATGTGGTGTCATGTGTTAACGAAAAATAAAAGGTTCGTGAAAATTTGAAAACTTCAAATATTAAAAAAAAAAAGGAAACAATGTCTGGAGATATGATGGATAGGTAACTTGCCATAAAATTTGGTCTGGGTCCATGCAGCACTGTCTGAGAAAAAACTGTGTTAGCGGACAATGGATGGACGGACAACGAACGACTAACGGATGAAAAATGACATGACGGATGAGCTGAGGAAGACAGTCTCTGTCCTGTGTAAAAACAAATAGTCCTAAAACGACATGCTTAGTGGTGTTAGGAAAAGGTTTGATGTTCAGAAGTGATAATCAGCTAGTTTAGGAGGGCTATGTTTAACCTACCTGGTCACAAGAAGAGCACGCCTTCCATTAAATTAATTAAAGGGTTTCTATGGATTTGACCCAGGTCCTCTTCCCTTAATAGTTAGTCAAATACCTTTCATATGTGCTGGATATATGTTTTGTTATGGTCGATATAACACCTCCAAGTACTTTTACAACCGAGAGTTCCTAAACAAAAAAGGTATGATCAGATTATGCCTAATAAACAATTTATAATGAAACCAGACTGTCTTAAATTGTGAAATCACAAAATCACATATGCAACGAAATGCCAGTATACACACACTTCACAAAATTAGTACATCATACACAATTATCCCCAGCAATATTTGATACTGCATGTATAGCCTAAAATGTTTGTCATAACAACAGTGTGGACTTCTGAGGTGTCATATGGAATAACAGAGATTCCAGAAAAGAAAGGCGAGTTAGTTTTAATCCTTGAACGGGAAAAATCTTAGAATTCTAGCACGCACATGTGTGGCCGGTTAATGTCGGTATGGTATAGCAGACACTTTTTCCAAGGAGGTGTATGGCAAAAGTATTAGTAGTAATAGTAGAAGTAGCAATAGTAGTAGTAGTAGTAGTAGTAGTAGTAGTAGTAGTAGTAGTAGTAGTAGTAGTAGTAGGAAGAGGAGTAGTAGTAGTAGTAGTAGTAGTAGTAGCAGCAGCAGCAGCAGCAGCAGCAGTAGTAGTAGTAGTAGTAGTAGTAGCAGCAGCAGCAGCAGCAGTAGTAGTAGTAGTAGAAGTAGTAGTAGTAGTAGTAGTAGTAGTAGTAGTAGTAGTAGTAGTAGCAGCAGCAGCAGTAGCAGCAGCAGCAGCAGTAGCAGCAGCAGCAGCAGCAGCAGTAGTAGTAGTAGTAATAGTAGTAGTAGCAGCAGCAGCAGCAGCAGCAGCAGCAGTAGTAGTAGTAATAGTAGTAGTAGTAGTAGTAGTAGTAGTAGTAGTAGTAGTAGTAGTAGTAGTAGTAGTAGTAGTAGTAGT
>JAAUYG010017172.1_pt1 | contig 11471 bp, 4 predicted proteins | sample 7278091 | NCBI WGS metagenome assembly JAAUYG01 (sample SAMN14350201, study PRJNA611818) | marine sediment metagenome | isolation source: surface marine sediment (0.6m) | place: French Polynesia: Moorea | collected 2018-08 | reverse complement strand
TTTTTTTTTTTTTTTTTTTTTTTTTTTTTTTTTTTTTTTTTTTTTTTTTTTTTTTTTTTTTTTTTATTTTTTTTTTTTTTTTTTTTTTTTTTTTTTTTTTGTTTTTTTTTTTTTTGGTGGGGGGGGGGGGGGGGGGGGGGGGGGCCGCCCCCCCACATGAGTCCTAACAAGATTGGTACCCCGCCCAAGTGGTAGCATGATCAACTACAGATTGGCCAGCTTGAGTTGCATTGCTACCTGGTCCCCAACACATCACAGTTGCAATATTGTTTGCAATGTCCAAAGGAACTGTTTATAAAAAAGCCACCTGTTTGTGAGATCAGCTTCCCCAGGGTTAGATGTGATATTAAGCAATTTCAAGGTCAAACTGTTCTATATCCTTTAATATATGGCTCTTTAGTCTATAAGTATATTTGGATATAACACATATAACACTTGTAGAGTATTCTGGGTGCCTGTGCTTATGGTGGCCGGCATGCACATTCAGAGTGTTGTGATCTGAGGGGTGTAAGATTTGACTTTTTGTGTGGGTGTGGAAGGGGGGAGGGGGCGGCTAGGTAGAGGGGTGCAGGGAGAATGCTATAGAATTTCCTCAATGTTCTACCAGCATTATCTGATTTCTCACAGGGATTGCTAAAACAGCAGGGGAAGACCAGGTACCCTGGGTGTTATGTGAAATCACAGTCAGAATCTAGAATACCTTCTCAATTCAGTCAGCAGAACTGTAGCCCTGGGAATAAAAGCAAGTTGGAAAAAATCTGGTGAAAAAAATACAATATTCCAGTTGCTGCAGTGCAGGAGGCTCTCTCAATTTGGCATAGAACCACCTTAAAATTAGACACAAATTGTTGTGGACCAATGTATGATCTTTTCTGTTACAAAAATGGGTCAGACATAATATTATATTTTCTCACATGTGGCAACTTTGAGGCAATGAGTACACTTGAGCTAGGAATTTGAGTTTTGAGGTTGGACTGTATATAGGTAATCTGATTAGGTATCTACGATGCTGAGCGAGGCGGAGTGAGTCACTGAGAAAACTTACCAGCAGTGGCATTACATGGTGGTGTAGTCAATACTGCTGGGTCAGTCATTCCCTCCCTTGGAGACCTTTCCTCGATTGATTTTTCCCTTCCATGGGACAGGGGAACTTTGCCCAGACAGACAGACTTCTGAAGAAAGGACATTGGGGGTCAGTGCATGCAAGTAAGCAGCAGCCGAGGAGGGCTGGGGAAAGTGTAAAGGTTTTCAATGGGACAGCTGCCAGGCCTCAATGTACAGCTCAGCTTGGCACCTGTGCCTGGCTGCAACAGATGACAAACCCACCTTGTATGGGATGACACATATTACCGTATTCATTCCATTAAGCGCACAGTGGCTTTTCAGGAAATCTTCAGTAAAAATACAAATGTCGAACTGAATGTTCCTTACCATACATACTGTATATGTCCTAACAGTAGAAGCGCATTGCGTGAGTGCAAGGGCTTGGGTGCGTGTCTATTAATATCAATAATAAAGCCTGTAACTTGATCTGGTACCTACAACAGTGGTGGATACGCATATTTATGGTATCAGGAACCACTGGGCCTTTGTTTACAAGGCAGTGGCACGTCATGTGTGGCAGCCGAACACACTGGAATATCGCTAAAACTTTACTGCTCCTTGGCGATCTTTTGATGTTTTATTAGGCATTTGGTGTGAATTTGATGTGGTGTGTTTGTTGCTGGAAGAATTTATGCGTTTATTAGGGAATGCACTTCTATAAGGACATATACGGTACATGTGTCAGTGTGGGCTGGGATACTATTTAAAGGCTTATAGAAACCTCTGTGAGCTTATTAGAGTATGTGCACTTACTAGAATGAATACGATAGAGAGACCATCGTATTTGAAAGATCGCATCATGGTTCAGTATACATAACTGTATCTGAATCTGTCGCCAGAGACCACCTGTGGTTTTACAGCAGAGATTCTACTGTAATCAACACACGATCTGTTAAAAATGTTCTGGCACAGTCCCGACTTAGGAGATGCGTCTTTATACAAGGCATATTGAACTGTCATGTACAGCTGGCTCTACCTGGTGCTTTACCATACAGATTAAAACCAATTACATCTTGTATCATATGTACTGACAGTACCCCTATATCGCAAGAAGAGTTACCAGTTTACAAGTACAATGGTCCCTGCATTTTAAGACCCTCATTCAGCCAGAAAAAATGTGGCCTTCTTAAGTTGAAGGTGGTCTTAAAATAGAGGGATTAATTAATATATATACAAAATATAAGAGTGATGCCACTCATGGTCATTCTTGAAATGAAGTTAGAGGCATGGATCTGTATGTTAGTATACAGCACTTGGGCCTCTTCCAATATAAAACGTTTTAGCATGAAAATAGCAGTATTTTCAAATTATTCACTGCTGATGTTGGATCTTCATTATCCAGAATTCACCACAATGGGGGGGGGGGGATCTCCCTGATTCTTCCTACATTATGTTCCCTATGAGACTGAAACATGCCCGGATTGTGTGCAATGGAGACTCTGCCTGAAGGTTACATATACATGTAAATATTATGCCTAGCTCCAGGCATTGGATTGGACCTGACACTACGAGAGGCTGTTTCACCACCTACCATAGTGCCTGGGTTGTTAGTTCCAATCTTACGTTATTAATCGCAAGTAGAATTTACTATGGTGACTCCTGAAACCCCCGTTACCATAACAATGCAATTTCTCCTTAGTAAACTGCAGTAGCTAATGCTGAAATGTACCTAACATAAATATAATGGTTACAGTATGTGGCCTTTGAGACCATTGACTTGTAAAGGTATGACAAAACCTCTCTTGAGAGACCCTTTTTGACAGTCATGGGAGAGATCACATGCGTTGGATTTGTGGAACCAAATACCTAGACATGGATATGGTTAACTATTGATAGCTTTTCCAAGATTCTAAACAATTTAACATACCGTTTCAGTTGTAGTATAAATGCATGCTGCTAAGAATGCATGATGTACAAGAAAAGCCATTACCACAAGATTGAAGATAGATTTCAAACATACAGGTATACAGAATATGGTTTCTGAATGGTGCTCAGCTAAGTAGGCTACTTTACCCATTGAATAATCAGGCTGTTGGGCAAAGATCATTTTATGAAACGCTGCCCCATAATGTTACACCATTGTTTTCTTAGGCTGTAGGGCAGTAGAGTAAGATGCATGCATGTGTAGCTGCTGTTTTTATAATCAGTATAAACATAGGCCAAGATAATCCTGTGGGTCGTGTAGTATGGTAAATAGATTATCCTACTGGATCATCATATAATTCCCTTATCTAAGGCGTGGATGTAATGCTAATGTTTGGAGCTTAACTATTCAGATTTGGAACCCTATCTTATATAGGGAAATAAATAAATTGGCCAGATTATCATTTAACATGCACCAGGCTTCTATCTTAGTATAGAACCCTAGTCGGTCCTATCATAAAATACAGTAGAACCTGTCTTGTAAGACCACAACATTAGCCATAAATATGTGGTCTCTCAAGACAGGTGGTCTTTGGTGACAGGTTCAATTGCATTGAAATGTTGGACCTTCTGGCAGGAATATCTGGTCTTTCAAGACAGGTGGTCTCTCATGATAAGTGGTCTTAACAGATTTCACTGTAGTCCAATATGGGTGTTTTAAGACAGATGTTTGACCTTGCCTACTGGGAGGACTGTCAATGTGACTTACCCAGATGTTTGTTCTCAGTCTTGGGTTCAAATGGTCGAATGTACTGAAATGTAGAGAGCCTAAAAATGTCTACCTTGCAAAAAATTTATAGAACTGGTCTCAATATTAGCTAGTACACAGTATGCAAAATGGTCATCCAGTAATAGACAGTACTTATAATGGATGCCCCATTATTTTTAAGACTGAACATTAGTGACACCATTCTTATAATTTCAGTATAAATATCCCTTCATTTTTGGACCACCTTTGATTTAAAGCTGCACTTTTGGCTGAATTGGTGGTCTTTAAAAATGCAGCTACCACTGGCGGGTATGTAAATTATCTACATAATGGGCTTCTTTATGACAATGTTTGTGGATCAATGTTTGCGTGTGCCATAAATTACATTAATAATTTACTGCTGTGCAATATTGATTGACTTTCTTTGAAAGTGGCAGACCTGTTAGGCTATATTATTGAAAAAATACCAACATGATTATTTGTTCTATTTGCAACACAGTGTTGTTCCGATAAGTACAGAGTATTGGTTGCGATGGGCCAGGGGCATCCCATGTGGCCCAAAAGAGGACAGGTCGAAATTAACTCATCATACCTACATACACCTGCATACACAATGCAACGGAATTCAATTTCAGGGGATCCAACTTGCAGTCAGGGATCCTGAAAAGTTGAAAGCTACTCCCCCACACCCTGGCAAATACTGACTTCCTAAACGAACATTTTTGTTACCGTAGATATTCTGAATATTTACTGTACACTTAATAGAATAAATACAGCAATTAGCTCTCAATACTATGCTAAATAAACTTAGCCAATGCAAGATCAGATTTTATACTTAGCGTTCTGTTGAAGCACTGTATCAAAGGGAAGCCCAGCCAATGTTGTCTCTGACTTGGTGCTGAAGTCATTGGGAAATCTGAATGTACATGTATAAGCCCTCCCCTTCTTGTGTGTTGTCTTTATATGCAAATCCTTCAGCCTGGTGTTTAAAGGGCCTGTGTGAGTCCCAACCCTTCAGGTTGATTGATTGAGCTTATGTATTATAGATATCTCCTTGGTTCTCACCAGTGTTTGCTCAGGAGAGCTTTGAGTCTGGTTCCCGGGTTGTCACTTCAGAAAGTGGCAAAGGAAAACGCCTGTGAAGTGTGCAGATCTTCTCTTTGGCATACCAATACATGTAATTTGTGCTTTTATACACCTGACATTGGCCAAGATATATACAGTGGTCCCTGCATTTTAAGACCACCCATTCAGCCAGTAAAATATGGTCTTAAATTGAAGGTGGTCTTAAAATAGAGGGATCATTATATTAAAACAATAACAGTTGTGTCACTGATGACCAGTCTTAAAATTGAGGGTATTGTTAAAATGGAAGGGTCTTAAATCGCAGGGACCGCTGTACAGTCAAACCTGCTCTAAAGACTACCTGTATACAAAGACTAATTCATGTCTATACTTTCCATGCTATTGAATCTGCATATAAAGACCAACTGTGTATAAGGACCACATTTGTTGGTCCCTTAAGGGTGGTCATATACAAGTTTCACTGTAGATAGAAAGTTGATTCATGTTTTCAAAATATGTTATTCACAATAGAATTTTATATTGAAATGTGAAAGTGTCAGTTATCCAGACAGAGCGATTTGACTAACAAGCTGGATGCCTTAAAAGTTACAAGAAATTATTAATTTCTGTTATTTTTCTCATAAAGAGAGTAATATTAACCATCAATTAATATCTAAGAAAGTTAGACTGTATATAACAAATGGTAAACATAATGATGCCAAAAGAGCAAATGTTATTTATAATAATTTAGGGAATAAAAAAATGTGCTGCAAGATTTTATGTTTACTGTACATCTGACAGCTTCTGTAGATGTATTTATTTTGGACAGCTTCAGAGACATTTATGTACTGCATGGCTTGTCTAAAATACCCTGTAAATTAGGAACCGAAGTGCATGAGAGAATCGAGTGTGAAGGCTGTGCACATTAGGACCAATTGTTGAAGTCAGGCACAATTAGTGATACATGCTTCTGAGGTGATGCTGATGTCATAATAGAGAAAGGAAGAAAAGAATAATTGGGTGTATAACCCAGTCAGACGACAGTTACTCTGCTTAGAAATAAATGGTTAATTTTACCATTTTGACACCTTAAGCCTTACACACAGCTGATGATATGTTGGCTAAAATAGCAACAGAAAAAAAAACCAACAAAAAACATCTGGAGCCACAACAGTCTATATGAAAATCTTTGGACATTTGTTGAAAGGATATACTGTTTACTACATTTATTTGCCCGCATGTCACTCCATTCACATTTGCCTGTTCCACCTTTCAGCACTGTTTATTTTGGGTTGGTAAAAAATAGTCTACATGACATGGATGACCCTTTACTTTGGCATGATAGAATAGGGTACTCTTATGGGGCATATATGACATTCAGAAATTTTAAGAGCCCGACTTGTTCAAGGGAGGATTTGCATAGAAAGCAGTTTTAAAACTGACTGTACACAATTTTTTTTTATAATTTGAACTCCTTTGTGGACTTTTACAGGCTGCAAAACTGGGTTCGCAGTACTAGTTACTACCAGTACATGCTACCAATAGAAGCCCGGGGATAATTGTGGGGGATAATTGTCGGTCCTGGGTTGTTCAGACACTCAGGTCAGCCAGGAGTTGCATTCATTGATGTAAAACATCAGATGTTGTGTAGTTGTTTGGACATTAGGCTGCCTGGCACATTTATTGTTCTCTCAGATTGGTAGTGTTTCTGTTGAAGCCGAGAGTCTGGAGATCACTCTGATGGCATCCAGATTTTGAGGGGTGGGGGGATGGGATTGGGGTGGGGGTTGATAAAGAGAACAAGGGAGGGTAGGAGCCATTGTTGGATATTATCAAGAAGTGTGTAACTTTCCCATTGGGATGAAATGTATCTTTGATAGCTGCCCAAGCCCTTGAGTGGTGTTTAGAGAAGCACGGATCTTTCTGTGAACCCAGGGTTTTTTTTCTGAGAGTGATAAGAGACATGTGGTTGTTTGTCAGAGTCAGAGAGGCCCTCTGAAACCCAGAGATTGTACTGGCGCCAAGCCATGCAGCTCTCACCTAACATATAATACCTGGGTTTGATTATTGTGCTTACTATGCAAGTATTAGGATGTCACTGCTTATTCAGAGCTCTGCAAAAACTCTGTTGGCATCAATCCCCCTTCTCCCCCTATCCATGCCCCCCCCCCTAAAAAATGTATTATGACAGGTAGCCAACTAGCCATCTCTGACTCATGGAACAAAAATAACATTAAAAGCCAGTGGTGAACCCTGCTGGCCCAGACAGAATGAAACTGGAATCCTTGGCGCCATTGCCCGTGGTGTAATAACGTCTGGCTCTGGCACAACATAGTTTGACTGGCATGAGTGGGAGGGGCCATAGCTGCAGGTATTGGGGATGGGTTGCAGAAAAATCCTAAATCTGAAATACTGAAAAGGACAGTAGTACAGTGGTCCCCCTCTAATAAGGACACCCTTTCTGCCAAGCAGTTCTGTCCTTATTAGAGAGGTGTCCTATGGTGAGAGGGAGCATTACATACATTTATAGTACTTGCTGCCAGGAATTTGTGTCCTTTCTAGAGGGGTGCTTTAGGGAGTGTCCTTTAAGAGTGGGAACAATGTTAGTTATGTACGCAACCAAATGGCTTAAATTGAGTGCTTCAATCTGATATTGCTTGGAAAAGGCTGCTTGCACAAGCTCAGATTACTAAAGGTAAGTTTCTTTTCTGGGGTTGAGTTCTTTTGAGAAACTTAACCCCCCTTGTGCTGCAGTGCCCGAAGGGTGTGGCACTTCTGGAGTGTGGATTTCCTGGCCTTCTGAACTCCAGAACCTAGTTATAGTAAACATCTGCCAGAGAGAGAGAGAGAGAGAGAGAGAGAGAGAGAGTGAAGCAGACAACAACCTGGGAAGATTAAAAGTTGGGGATAAGAAAGGAGTGAAAGCCCATCACATATTTTGTATAGTGTGGGTGGGTGGTGGGTCTCCCAAAGCACATGCTGACTCAGCCACTGCCAGCCAGCATTGGAAGTGAAAAACTATTATTATAATATGATATTTATGTAGGATTACCTGTTGGATTCCATTGCTGCTGAAGGCAGTAGCTGATCCAGTAGAACATTACATTAGACATGACGTAAGCCATATTGTAAAGTGTATGTGTTCTTTAGGCTATGGAGAAATCACATGTAACCTTGTATATTACAGTGACAACATAATATACAGTGATTGTACCATGGTGCTACCATACTTTTTGAGTTGACCCTATGACTGGAGAAAGACGACATGTATACAGATCATAATATTTTTCAGATCATGATAATAGTAATAAAGGCACACATATTTAATTAAAAGGCTGTGTCCAGTTGCATTTGCCAAGGGAGATCCATGGTAAAAGTGTGAATAAAAGTCAGGCATTGTCATGCATATTTGCACTTTGCCAAAAACTTTTATTCCAAACAAAATGTTGTGATTTTAGCCACTGTAATAGTAGCAGCCCGTATGGCTCGTGTAAAGATACAACTGTACATTATATTGTGAATTGCGTATACAAGGTAAATTTAAAGTGAAAGAGATATTCATACTGAAATGCAAAAGTTGTGACACTGATGGCAATTTTTACAGTAAAAGCTGTCTTAAAGACCACTGCTATGAGAGACCACCTGCCTTGAATGACTACATATTCATGGCAGAGGGTCCAAAACTCCAAATATTTCAGTGCAGTTAAACCTGTCAGCAAAGTCCACATGAAGAGAGGATAGTAGGGAGTATTTGGCACCATAAATTCACGGCATGAATAGTCCTCCCCCCTCCGTTTCAAACTACCCTTGGCTAGTCTTGCACCCCATCACATTCAACCACATGGGAGGCACAGGGACAACTATGGATGATTTCAGGGTGTGGTCCAGTGTGATTGCCAGGTTGTCCAGGCCAGGATTGCTGTTTACACATTCCAGGTGTCCAGATCCAGAATCACTGAGGGAGAACATTTCCAGAAGAAGACAAACGAGGCTATCATATGTAGTATGGTGTTTGTTCCGGATTCCTAGACCGCAAGCAGTTGGTCCAGAGTTGTGGTTACACAGGGGAAAGACGAAGAAAAAAAATTTAAAAAACAGCCAGTAGACTTGTGGCCTTGCCGTCTAGGCCCAGACTCGAAAATCCAGGCCCAGACTCTAAACTCAAAACTCGAGACTCGAAACTTAACTCGAGACTCGGAAAATAAGTTTAGGGACTCTCGGTTGCACAGGTGTAGTTACTGGACTGGCGTTTGCGGAAAAATCTGAAGCGGAAGATGAGCTTTGACTTATCCGTTAGTCAAATTCTTAGCCAATCACACTTCACAGATTCAGGAGACAAATTCTTAGCCAATCAAATAGCTCAGATTGGAGAAGGATTTTTTAGACAATGACATTGCTAAATTGGAGAATTTTAGTTCTAAATAGACTTAAGACACTTTCGAGAGAATGCCTCCCTTGGGTCTTGAGGGATGGGAGATTGGAAGACTTGGGAAATGATTTAGAGGAATAGAGGGGGTTCAAGTGGGTGTAGAATCATTCCTTCCATCTAAGCAAAGAATAAGAGGCATTATTGCATACAAAGAGGTACTCTATTGTGGATTACAGGTTCTACAATTGTTCATACATTGATCCAGTATTTCCCCAAGTGCTATACTCTTGCTATGTGTGCTACTGTAACAGACTAACAGTTACCGGTGTCAGATCAATTTTCAATATGACACTGGTACAAGATGCTAAGTTAGATTGGTATGAACTGTTGACAGAGCACCTATAGGGGCAGAAAAAATTGTCTTACTTGGCAGATAGTCATCCTATCCAGGTTCAAGAATAGCGAACAACTGAAAGCTTGAACCACTGAGGATTGAGAGACATTGTTATGTATTTTTGCAAATGTGGAAATACTGTATTATCTTACGGATAGGGATTGAATTACAGAATATATTTTTGCATAAGAAGGATGGGTATTGGGCAATTTTCTGGCAGTCCCTGGTGGATTTTATGGATCGAATCAATTGGCCTCTATATGTCAGGATCGGCTCCAGGATCACGGCACTTATCTTTCGATCATGTGGTGTTGGCGTCTATAAATCCCAGTTGACCCAATCACTCATTTCTGGGCAAACAAGAAGTTTTCCTGCAGAAATGCAGATGTGGATATTACCAGATGGTATTGGCATGAGATGCATGAATCCAGATTTTGCCTGGTGCAGCCTTGCCATCGAAAGCAAATCCAGGCTGGATGTGGGAAGATCGATCCCACTGACTTCTTTTGCCTGGAGATGACACCTGGCTGTCACTATCCAGGGTGGGCGGTATAACCATTGACTGATGCAGAAGGACCACTGGGTCCTGAACTTGTCTTCACATGCAGGATACTGGAAGTATGTATGGGAAGCTGGGTGTTCTTTGATGTGTGCATTTCTGGGAAGTGCTCAAAACAAACATTGTGGCTGAGGCCAGTATAAAGCATTGTGCTGCTTGAGTAGCAGCAGTACAAACACCAGGGATATATGGCAGTTTTATTGATACCATCTGGAGCCATTGTCTCCTATTGCAGGAAACAGAGATATAAAAAAGCCCAGAACTGGGTATTCAGCTAGTACCTTTGTACTAGCTATGCAATGTCATATATACAGTAAAACTTATTTTGAGTCTACCTGTCTGCCTCAATGAGCCCAACCTGGCTGTATTGAATGGATAATAGGAGAATCAATATACCCGATATTTTAACTGAATTTCAGTCACCGGAAAGAAAAACTAAAATCTTGCAGAAATAATACATTAGGCTGGTAATAAGAGTTACCTTTCAAAACTGGCCAATTATTTAGTAGAGGCCTTCATTGTATTTCAATTCAGCAAAAATTATAATTAAAAAAAAAACCTACATATTTCTTCCATTTCTGTGTGTTGTGTTTACGGTATCAAATATTTTAGTTTGCTGGAAGTAGGTATGTACATATGGTGCAAAATTTCAAGGAAGTTGGAGCCTGCAAAGCAAATGAACACCTTGAGTTGGATCCTCACTGTACTGGGAAGTCCAGACCTTAATTAATCACCTTCAGTCACTGGTGAATGGTTTGACCTTGACTCTGAAAGAAAATCAAACAAAGCCCACCTGTTTGCCTTCAGGGGGGATGCTGCTTTCCCATTACCCTTCACCTACAACTTACAGCCTGGCCACCCCTATAAACCTAACCAGAAAGCCAATTGGTGCCATCCGGTGACCTTTGGGGGTCATTTCCTGGTTGTTTTAGCTGGTCCTTGCTGGCCGTGACCAGGGTAAAAGCTAAACTTGAGGGTGGGTGTGTAGCTCAGGTCACTTTACAATGACTGCCTATTTCCCCTGGAAGGCATGGAGCAATTGTTTTGTCTGGAAATTTTGGAAGCTGTAGGCTGTTTTGGAAACTTGAACAGGAAGATAATCCTTTCCAGAATGATGTCACAGACAGGAATGGGTTAATCCTAAGATCCGTCCACAGGTTCACACCTAAAGTCTTTACTCTCTTATGTAGCCTGACTCTTTGCACAAATGAATTTTGTTGTAAGGTGAAATTTAGTGGCTAAGTGGCCTTTTAGTAATGCTGCAAAGTGTCCTTCCTGATGGAAATAATAAAGGCATTGGAATGACACAGCTTTTTGCATCATTGAGCACGCCCTGACAGACTCCAGA
>JAAUYG010004438.1_pt1 | contig 11471 bp, 5 predicted proteins | sample 7278091 | NCBI WGS metagenome assembly JAAUYG01 (sample SAMN14350201, study PRJNA611818) | marine sediment metagenome | isolation source: surface marine sediment (0.6m) | place: French Polynesia: Moorea | collected 2018-08 | reverse complement strand
GAGTTCTGACCAATCACATTCTGTTTCCTGTACCACGTGGTTCGTCATGTAAGTGGCGTGATCTCCGCAACAGATTAATTTCAAATTTAATAACTGAAATTTAATAACAAATTTAATAAATTGTTTGAACAGACAACAAAAGTCCTATATATACCCAGTTGGTTGGCTGGTCAAGTCACCGGTCTCCAGGCTCTCATCCTGAAGCCATCAGACAGCAACACCATAAGAGAAGACGAGATGCGTTCCCGTGCTCTGCTGCTGCTCTTCCTTGCCCTGGCGCTGAAGGAGGCGACTTCCGCCAACTTGAAGGTAGGTTACATGAACACTGTTTAATGCTCATATATTTTAGTTCTGTTTGGAAGTTAGCTTTTATTTGATGTGTTTGGGAATTTTCTAGAAACTACGGAGTTTGTATCAACCTTGTTTTATGTTCACAATGGCTGGAGGGAATCACGCATACTATGCACTGTTTAAGCACTTAGAATAGCTATACCTATTGGGGTATATCCTGCTTGCAAGGGACGTGCTAAATCGTAAAGTTACAAAGCCTATTACTAACCCTGGCAAATATCTGTGGACCCTCTCACGAGTATGTAGCAAACGTTTGAGGTTGTAGGGACCATACAGTATGTGCTCAAAATGCTGAACCATATGTATTCACAAAGTTACACATAAAGAGAATTTGTTTTCCTCCAAATCCCATCTGTCTCGTGTGCAGCAATGTTACTGTTTGGTGCGCCTCTCCTTCTGCATGTTGTAAGGACAGTTGTGACAGAATTAAATCAGAAATGTTTATGCCATGAAACTACAACTACGTTGCCAACTTTATTCCGTGTAATGTACTTTTCTTTTGTCCTGGACCAGTCTTTGGGGCATTAAAATACACTGCTATTAACACGATGGGTACAAAATGAGAAGAATTCTTTTGACAGAATGTCAACTTAAAAACCGCTTTACATTATTGTTAATCGCAATTAGCCTAGTTTCTTTTTAAATTTAATATTATTATATTTGAGCAACACAATGTTATGTGCCACCAAAAGTGACTGATGTTCAAAAGAATAATGAACTGTGTAGAGCTGCAACAGCCAGCGAAAACAAAACATTGTATAGGAAAGAAATTATGTTATGCATGACGTACTATTTTGTCTTTTCTTCTAAAGCATGCCGGGCCAATTAAGGTAGGTATGACCAATAATACACATGCATATATTAAGTTTACCGTTATGCAGCAGTGCTAAACGATCAACAAACAAAGGCTGTTATAATAGCAAAAAACGTAAACTGTGTCAGCACAGATAAAGCCATTTCTCGGGCGTCCTTCGTTTGTTCGTCCATAAAATATGTGGTCCCAGAAACCACCCAGTAGATTCAATTCATGCCAAATTTTATGAAAATGTGGCGGATTTTTTGTGCAATTTTCATATTGTTGTGGCTGCTAATGATGTTTTCATGTTCATTATCATGTGCCCATCATGCGATACAAGTTTCGCCAGATTTTAATCAAACTTAATGGTAAATATTGCAGTTATGGAGTGCAGACTGTAATTGGTGAATTTTCGTAAAAAAAAAGAATATAGCACTTCAAAAGTTTGCCATGTTAGTTAATAGGCGTAAACAATCTGGATATTGCATGAAAAGGTGTCATGTTAAAATTTTAAATAAATCTGTGGTTATTTGGTGTAATTTTGTAGCCCAGAAGCTATACTGTTCATAGGCCAAAGCTATTTAATATATTTCATTTCGGAGATTCATTCAGATGTGTGACGTGGTAAAGTAGGGTGTTGATAAGTCAGCTAAGCCTCTTGATGTGCTCGATTTGTTTTGTTAAAGAGCCTTTTTGGGGGGATGTGTATCCCTTCAATTTAATATTTTCTCATCGAGATAATTTAATCATAGGCGTATTGCCTGAGCCAGTTACTATGTAGAAATGTGGCTGATCTTATCGGTAATAATTCAGTATATTTTTGTTTTGGTACTTGCTTTCTAAGCCATGGAATCAAGAGCCAGAAAATAACACCTACACGATAGAAGGCAGTGGCCGTAAGTAGTAGCAAAAATTATAGCGATTAAATATAGTATTGTTCCATTGTGTTTAGCTGTACGCTACAGGCCATGCAAGCCGTAGTTAGCCTGGCAGCTACCAGGATCTTCTTCGAGTCGAAATTGTAACTGCCAAAATCTTAGATAATCTACAATCATCAATTTATTCATAGGATTACGCACTCAGATGTGCATGACTCTGGGTACACATGCACCAATAATGCGTCAGAGTGACGCATGTGGTTGATTGATTAAGAAGGTATAGTATATGACATCATATATGACATCATTTATAGAGTTGAATAACAGACACAGAACTACTCAAATAGACGAACACAATGATTGAGCAGGAACCATTAATGCGATATCCAAATTGTATGATTGGTGACTCATCGTCACTCATTTGAATCCGCATAATCTGATCTATGATTCTTCTTCAGTCCTTTGAGAATGCATAGTTTATATAGCTGCATCGTCGTAGCTTTGATGGAAATTGTATCTCGCCCGACCCCATTGAATTCCTTAATTGTTTTTTTTTTCAGAGTGCGGAGGAGACCTAAGGGACATCAATACTACAGATATTGCATCACCGAATTTTCCTTCCGATTACTCGAACAACGCATTCTGTGTTTGGTCGATACACGCATCATATGGCATGGTAAAGTTACATTACAGTGGAACCTGGGAATTAGGGACACCCAAGGGACTGTCAGAAAACTGTCCTGAATTCTGAGGTGGTTTTATTTCTCAGGTCTATTTTTATTTACTAAATAGACCTAGGGACTGAAGTAGCTGCCCTTAAGTGGTCTTAAAGACAGGTTTCACTGTAGTTAAGAGCCATGGTATACATGTCACTCTGTTACTTTTTGTCTGTCAGCATAATAATCTTAGATATTGTCGCACAAGCATTATGTGTATATATAACGATAGAAATGTGGTCAAATAATATAAGGATAATAACATTTGTTAATAAGAAACACTGGAGTTCTGGTAGTGATGTCTCATTAGTAGTTTCCTGTCTGGCCCCATTTAGTTTAACTCATAGCTGCTAGATATAACCAAACGCCTCATATTTAAATAATCGATCACTATCCATAGCACTAGAGGGAACTACGAAACTAGGCTAGCAGGACACTTGAGATCCAAAATAACAAAATCTCCATCAAACAGACACTGTGTTATTTGCATGTACACATTCCAGACGGTGGAAATCAGCTTCACCGACTTCTATCTGGAGGGTGGAGATGATTGTGAATACGACGGAGTTGCTATCTTTGACGGCTGGACACTGTCGGGTGTATATTGTGGCAGTAACTGGCCTCCTCGCTTCAAAAGTACCGGGGATTTCGCTCTTGTCATTTTCTACAGTGACAGCAGTGTGGTCTACTCAGGCTTCTCGGCTACCGTCAACAATGCACCAGGTAAATATAACGGCTATGCATGGCAACTTGGATGGCAATACCCAACAGAGACGCACATGTTGAGTAGCATAGAACTAGTGCAGCTAGAAACGGCTTCGTTGATATGGGCATATCAATCTGATCTCAAACAAATACATAAACATTATTGCGATATTAATGAAATAACATTATATGTTTGTGAAGGGATACAAGAGATACATGTATTTGCTTAAAAATATAAAAGCATTAGACATAATCTCAAAAACCAATTTGTCAGAAGCGACTCTCCTTGTATTATCTCAATAAATGGATTACATTCAAATGGTACTATAACAAACAAGAAAGACTGCTGGGACAGTGGAAAACCTCGCCCGCCTATACTTTTCCTATGTGATATCTAGATTAACCATGTGTAACGTATAGATCTTGTAACACTCAATATTCAAATGACTTCAATGAATGTGACTTTTCAGTGTCACATACAGTGTCACATGTATATGATTCCATATCGGTGCATTAAGGCAATATATGACTTAATTCGGTTCCTTTAAAACATATGGCTTCAAAATCTGAGTGACCCTGACTTTGACCTTTTAAGGTCAATCATGGTCAAACCTAATGGTACCATTGTGCTCCCAACATATGATTTCCTTTTAATGTTGAATAGCAACACAGGGCCTAAGTAGGATCCTTTGTAAGATATAAGGCTTTGGAATCTGAGTCAAATATAAGGTCAAATATAATGGTGCCATTAGACTACCCATATATGGTGCCATATTCATGTTTAATAGTAACGGGACTCACATAGGCTCTTTACGAGATATAAGGCTTTGAAAAATCACTGACCTTGAATTTGACCTTTCAGGGTCATTCAAGGGATGAAAAATTGCATCCGTGAGACTTTTTATGTCTGCCGTATTCTTCCATCAACACCGTTATAATATATGCAGGGCGAAATATTTACACGTGGATTGTTGAGAAGTTGAGAATAGAAGACGCGACAATCACTTTCCCCAGACATTCCCCAATGCATATCCCATAAATGTTTCAGTTTGTGGTGTAAAAAAATTTTCTTCACGTCAACCTTTTTTATTTTTAATATTTTCTCAAAGAGTGTGGTGGTGAAATCACATACGACAATGCAGTGATCCAATCACCCAACTACCCTGGCAATTATTCGAATGATGCTTCCTGCTCCTGGACTATAACGGCACCTGAGGGCATGGTAAATAACATACTGCTGCTCACTCCTTGTATTTTGTGTATTGCTGTATTATGCAAGTAGCTCATTGCATGGCCAAGCAGTGCCGCGTTCTACTTCAATGCCATCATTTGTGAGCTGAAATCCATTCTTAACCATTCCATTTCCATTCTTTCACCATGTTTGCTTACAGGGCCATATATATATACCATTTATTTCGTACTCAAGGTACACAGTATACAATAAGAGAAAATAACATAATGTACAGTTGCATGTAAATGTGTATGCGAGTGAGCATGCAAGGCTCTCGGCTGCATTCAGACCAGCGAACGTTTAGTTTTCTGTTTGCAAAGGCGCGACCCCGTTGCTGAACAACGACAGTTTAGCAAACGATCACTTGTCATCAATATCTTCCAATTTTCCCTTACCGCCCATGCAATGGGCTATATAAGGTACTTTTTCGTTATGAAAAAGACTATCTATGAGCACCGTCATCTATGTTATAGCAAACAAGTTGATTTATCGTTTGGTTCGCTTTAGCAAACATATACTCCAAAGGGTCGTTCTGTAGACAAAACGGTGTAAACGTTTAACAAAACGTTTGCTGGTCTGAACGCAAGACTCGTTTTATGTCACATTCCTTACATGGTAAGACAATAGAGTATTGCTGCAACTTTCCCATAGCTATATAAACCTGATGTAAAAGCATTTTGTATAACGTTCTAAAAAGAGCCCCAAATTACTCATTATGAAATCGTGTTAAAAGACTAAAGGTGATTGGTTTTGAATATATAACCACGTCGGCATCACAGTGGATGATATTTCATTCACTCTTTTTGTTTTGTATCTGCTGAAATCGTCTGTAAGCATAGTCTTAGAAAGCGTCATCAAAGACTATTCTGCTAGTCTTGGAGACAACATATGTAAATATGCACAAAACAGGTTGACAACAACGTGCAATTTTTGCAGTATCTGTGAACGGAGAGAATGAAACAGCGACATTGTGCACAGGGAGGGGGGAAATCAGGCTTAAATTCTTCTTTCAAACTGTCACGATCATATCACCGACTGCAGGTTGTATTTGGTGGTGCATGCCTGTCTATGCAGGTGTGGGTGTGGTGAGATATTTTGGACCTGTCTTGTTTGGGCCAAATGATCTACGCCTGACAGTTTTTGGGTGCCACGCCAACAATTCAATTCCGCCACAGTTGAGCACAAAGGAATCATTCAGACCATTATACTGATTCCGAGCCAGCCAGTCGGTTGCCTAAATCATTAATGCCAAGCGGCAAGCTGAGAACTGCAAGCCTCCAACTTTTTTACGTCTTTGGTGTGACACGGTTAGCGATTGAACCTCCACCTCCCAGCCACCGAGCGGACGCTCTAACCATTAGGCTGTGGGGGCGAATCCCGACAATGTGTAGATGACAGATTTGGGGCTGTACTTGAATTACATCTAGATATTTGGGGAAAGAATAGATCGCAACTATAGTTATGCCTCATCACTGTCCACGGAGTAAAGAAATAGGGACGTTGAAATAGTGACAACCTTTGCAATAGCCATCATGTCCAATCAATATCAAAATACAATGTACCCAAAACAGCTATACTGGGCGCTATTGCATGGGTGAAATATACTATATTTCTCACGATCATTCCTCTACATTACAGGCGATTCAAGTTACTTTCAGTGCATTCTCTCTGGAGTATGACTCTGACTGTTACTATGATGGGGTTAGGCTTTATGATGACGAGGTACTGGTTTCTACGGAGTGTAATGACTTGCCTGCCGACTTCACAAGCTCTGGAGGGAGAGCCAGGGTGGAGTTCTATAGCGACGGTTCGATAACTGACACTGGCTTCTCGGCTACCGTCACTTTTGTGGACGTTATACCACCACCACCTCCGCCACCACCAGGCACTTGCGGACCTCCTCCCGGACCTTGCCCAAATATCACCAAGGTAACACGGCTAATTCACTATAAGTAACTAAGTAATTACACGTGTCACTCACTATGAGTTGACTGACTGACCAGTTGATTAGACGAATGGCAAGCTGGCTAAGAGACAGGTTATCTGCCTGGCGACTGGTGACTGGTTGACCCTCTGCCTAAGTGGCTCATTATCAGCTGGCTATCCGACTGAGTGCTTAATACTGTGAGTAGACAGACCAAATAAATTCAACTAAAGTCAGTCTCATAATAGTAAAATGATGGTATGATAAACCAGAATGAAACCTTACATAAGGTAAAAAAAAACTAACCATTGTAGCCATTTTATAATCCGATTTGCATTTGAGGTAACCATGTTACTGTTTGGTGCTCACGCAGTAAGTAACTGACTGAACAGTAGGAGAATCGGATTTGTATGACTACAGCACACCACAGCAGCTTGCTGGATTTCATCATGGTAATCCCTTTTGGCCTGATATTCTTAATTCCTTCTTTCCAGGTAGCACACATCACACCCAAACCCACGGGTAAGTGTTTATTTAGAGTTTAGTTTTACTTTTGATGTACATAATCATTTGATCATCAGTGACATTAGTTTAATACAATATTCACGAAAGTCTGCCCATTCTTTATGTATATTACGAAAACAGTTGCCTTTGCAGATAAATTGACATGCAGCACACCACCCGCAAAGGTAAGCAACACTCCATTCGCATATTGTCGTGTAATTAACTCCTGATAATAAGTGGGAACAAAACCTTTTCTCACAAACACATTTTATACCTTTCTTCTCTACCTTTCTTCTACCTTACTATTACACACCAAGAGAATTTTTTATGAAAATTCAATTGCACCCCTAGATCTGACCTTGAACGACCTTGCAAATATCAGAGTACAGGTCATACAGACTTAAAAGCTTATATCTTGTAAAGAATCCGAAACAGGACATATATTACCATTAAACATAGGAATTCTGTGATTTCAATTTAGCCTTGATTATGAGTGAAAGTGAAAGGTTATGGTCAAATTCACTCATATTTCAAAGCCTCATACCCCAGGAAGTTGCACGGTTTAGCCATATGTTACTATTAAACACTAATTGGAATTACGCCTGGGGAATCCCGCAGCACTGTTAGATCCCTTTATGTGAGATTGAAAATTCAAATCCAGACTTGCTTGCTTTGCTTTTCTTGAAAATTGGCTCTTATCTAAGAGAAACCATCACAAAAAGATAAAACATGGATGAAACTCTGGGCCTCTCATCGTAGATGTACACTATTTACCAAGTACTTTTGACTTTAAAAATGTGATAAAGCAAAACACATCAAACCCGAGCTGGTACCAGGATCATGGATAATAAGCAAAAATGGTTGGACATCCTTCACATTATATAGCATCCGATTTTGAGGTAAACACCTGGATGTCAGTGTGTGGAGACACACAAAACATCACTTACGTTACTGATAGACCGTGACCAGGAAAACCGTACATGTGGACTGTTAGCATTATTTTTCATTGCAGACGGTAATAAATTGGTACATCATCGTATATGCCAAAAATAATTTGGAATCGTTTGGCATACGTGTCTCAGCATCAGCTGGTAAACCCGAAACTTCAATTTCATATGCATTATCATTAGGCATAAACCTAACTTGGTTTTGCGTGACAAGTGGTCAAGCAGAACGCCAAGACTCATGGGCATCTTGTTTTTTGTGTGTTATGGATTGGCTTGCTGGAATTTCAGGATAGGCCAAGCCCTCTGAACAGCGTTACCAACACCAATCGGCTCTGGACCGATAACACCATTCCCTACACAACTACAGTTAATATCAGTAAGTTGAAAGCATGCAATATATTTTATAGTCACTCACTATTGATGGCTGTAACGTTAGAAAATACGTGCCATGCAATAGGTTGGGTAAAATGGCACATATCACTGATATTATATTATTGTGTAGAAATTACGCACAATGTCATTGTAATATACGCTACTCATATGGAACACTTGTAAGCAACAGAGTAGGTACTGCGGCACTTGGCACTTGGCCTTTACTGAGTGGTTAAGCAACCTCTGCTACAGGAGCACCTACTAAATGTCAATGGGAGTATCGTGTCATGCACTTATTTTTACCCCCCCCCCCCCCACACACACACACACACACCACCACCACCCTAATCCTCCCATTCAGCTGAAGAAGAGCGAGCTACCATCAACGAGGCGCTGCAGCTGCTGTCAGATGACACAGGAGGTTGTGTTACGTTCGTTGACATGATGACGGAAAACGTGACGGCAACCACTTACATAGAAATTGGTGTATATGGCGGGTAAGATATGGCACATATAAAGCTTTAATTTTACTTTCAGTTCAGGTTGCTCTAACTAAAAGGAAACTCAAGCACAGGTCATTTACTAACATTGGAAAAAACGCACAACGCCCGATTACCCCATAATGACAGGAAACGAATGACATGCATGTTGATATATTTTCTAGCTAAGATTAATCCACTTCGAACCACGATGTATTTCCTTCTAGCCTTTGCTTTGCCTACTTTCTTTGACAGACAAGCTGATGCCAGAACCTGTATCGCTTGAGCCAAAGTATGGGTTTGAGCTACGAAAATGTTTAGAATGAACCATTCTATTCTCTGTTTTGTATTGCGAAATAGTGCTTTTGTTAGAGGAAAATGCACACTTTATGTGGACTTTTAAGGTCGTTCAATGTGAAAGCTAATTCTCCTTTGCTACAGTAGTATTGCTGGTGGTGTTTATGAATATGTTCTTGGAGAGATTACCGGTAATATTACACCACCGCCACGACCACCACCACCACCACCACCACCATCATCATCATCATCATCATCATCATCATCATCCCAGCACCACACATACGGCTATTCCACAAATGGTGTAGCCTGTGGCAGTCTCTTTACATATTAAAATCCCACTACGAGAGACTTGCAGAGTTCCTTGTTGTTGTGTTGGCTGGTATTACCACTATTGCAATCTAATGGCATCCCTGGTGATTGCCTGCGCGGTCACAAGAAACATATTTATACGACACTTATGCTGGCGAGTATGTGTGAACACTAGTACTCAAAGGTGGGCCGGCTATGTAACTGTCACTCGTATCACTCCTACTAATCCTCGACCATGTTTCCAAATCCAGATGCTGGTCTTATGTTGGAATGTACAGTGGCAAGCAACCTATCTCGTTGAGTAGAGGCTGTGTGTACCCCGACACAATCCAGCACGAATTCCTGCATGCTCTGGGATTTTACCATGAGCAGGAAAGACCCGACCGTGATGACTATGTCTATGTTGATGCATCCAATATTTACCCCGGTAGGTGATTTAATTTTAATAATTATTGCTTCTTTGATTATTGATTGATCTGTGAATAGAGAGGATGAATTGGCAGCTTAATCATGTTAATTGCTATTTAAAGCATTTATTCTTTCGTTCATGTTTTTTTTTTGTTTGTTTGTTTGATTCTTGTCTGTCAATCTTTCCCTTCAAGCATACATATATTAGCACGATTGTCTACTATATACGACTGACACTAAGGCAGCTGTTCACGTGTTATTTATTAAAATATTGGGACAATTGGCGTCAGGCAGACAATGAAATATATTACTAATGTTTGAATATCCAGGTAAACTGCACAACTACGACAAGCTTACGGAAAGCGAGAACGACAACCTGGGAACCTGTTACGACCATCTGTCAGTGATGCACTACGGCCCAATGGGGTTTAACATTGACCCCAGCAAACCTACGCTCTACACATGTGACCCAACTTACCAAAACAGGATAGGCCGCGCGGAGAAGACGAGTCCTGTCGATATTGAGAGGATTCAGGTTCTATATGGATGCAGCCAGCCGGTAGGTAGTACATATATGTTTTTCAATGCACTGATATCCAGTGGTGAGTAGTGAATATTCCCATGGTTTGGAGATAAGATCGACGCAACAGACGTTCATTTCAAGTCGTATTTTTTTCTTGCTTTCTTCACCTCACCGTCGCTTAAGCTAATGTAAAAAAGCACCATCAGCCTATATAGGATCAGCCCATTGTCTCACTCGATTAACGGAAGATCAAGATATTAGGTTTGTGTCACTTGTTTGGATTCATTGATCTCTTACTCTCTCATCTTCTCTATCTCTGTCTCTGTATCTCTATGTTCTCCGTAATGAATACGACTTACAAAAAAACTTTCCTAGTAACCACCATATCTATCCATAACAGCCTGCTTCCATTCCAGTCGGAGACGAAATATGTCCGGAACGTGGACACCCGCTGGTTAGAATGAGAATCATCAGTCAGAACCTTACTACTACAGTCTGGAGAGCATCTTTCGACTATTTCTTTCTCGCTGACTACTAAATTCAATTTGTGTCCAGACTTCTGATTAACTCAATAAATATTCTAAAGCATGCAATGCCTTGGTTTTTTGTTTGTTTGTTTTTTGTTGTTTGTTTGTGTTTGAGACAGCACCAGCAATAGTACACACGGTGCAGTAATAGGCAAGTCTTCTTCCACAGTGTTTGTGAAGCTCAGATCTTCCCATGTTTCTCTTCCCTTGTCGGTTAATTGTACCATGTCACAAGCAACACATATCGTTCGTATATTAAATATCAGACATGGGATACAGTATGTTTATTTATAGCATAATGCTATCAATCAATAATTAACCACCCCACGTAGTATAGTGGTTATAGCATCCACTCGGGGTACCGGAGGCCAGGGTTCGATCCCCGACCACGTCACACCAAAGACATAAAAATGGGAGGTTTGCGCTTCTCAGCTTGGCGCTTGGCATTAATGAGTTAGGCGTCCGACTGGGCGGCTCGGGGTCAGTATAAATGGTCTGAGT
>JAAUYG010225138.1_pt1 | contig 11472 bp, 10 predicted proteins | sample 7278091 | NCBI WGS metagenome assembly JAAUYG01 (sample SAMN14350201, study PRJNA611818) | marine sediment metagenome | isolation source: surface marine sediment (0.6m) | place: French Polynesia: Moorea | collected 2018-08 | reverse complement strand
CGAAAGTCTATCCCGCTACATTCCCACCCTCAGGCACAACGTGCATCAAGTCTTATGGACTTTAAAAGAAGAGGACAAGAAAGTTCTTGGCGATGTTTTTGTATGACGAAGTTTCTATGCGGTCCTTCTGGCCGTGTTCCGTTTCGCGCCTCCGCAAAACAACGCGTTCTGAAGTCGCGCGGAGAGGCAACGTGAAGACCAATCTCTTGAACAATTGAGCATTTTTAGCTATGATCATCAAGGCTCCTTTCTCTTTTTTTCCTTTTTCCTGGGCACCATTTCAGAATTTTTATTTTCAGAAAATGGTGAGATCAACACAAAACAACCTGTTTCAAATGTTTGTTTCTGTCACAAATTCAACGACAGCTTTGCTTTCTCAACAGCATTAGGCACACTTGTGACCAAGGCAGAAAGGCTACATCGAACACCATGAAAAACATTTCCTGTCGCTTCCAGTGCAAAGTTACGTTTTCCAGCTTTTGTCTTGCTTGCCGAAACAAGTTATTTCTTTTGATTGCTGTCTCATTTCATTTTTACTCCAGAAGAATTAATGGACTACAGGAACCAGGCACGTCAAAACTTCGAAAATATTTCCAATTTTTGTTTCAGGCAGAACTGCAAAGAAATGTCTTTCACACATACGTGTCAAATTATTTTGCTTTTGTACCAAATAACGTGAAAAGAATAAAAAAACTATTTTATTACACGAACAATGGGGCGTTCTTGTGCAGTAGTCCTGTCCGGCAACGTTGTACGTGAACCGTTTGACATCGAAACACATCCAATGCTTTGTCCACCGCAATGACCAGTGACGGAATCCCTCACTGCAGAGAACTGGCACCCAAATCCGCAAAATCAATGTAACATTGGCTTCGTTCCGCTTTTTACCGGAAGATAGAAAGTCAGAAATTAGACTCATTTTAACGCTCGGGCCCAAAAACTTGAAGCAATCACCTTGTGCCACGACCGAACGTTTTGGCGATTCTTTTTCCAAGCGACGGACCATCAAACCCAACAACAGAACTGCATGCGGAAGACTCAAGAGGCAAGAAAGAAAGATTTTTTCTGATCAACTTCGTTTGTCGTTTTGCTCCATTCGCTTGGGCTGTGGCCTGGTTTCGGAACGCGAATGATTCTCATTGCAGCAGAATCAATAAAATCCATGTAACAGATTGTACTAACACACTCCCTTGTCCACGTCCCTGGACAATTGGCATTCAGCGAAGTGGATGTGTGGAATCTGTTTTCCAGGGATAAATTCAATCAGTATTAGGCAGCCCGAATGTTTCTCATGAGGGCGTGAATTGAAACAATCCTCGACAGGTGATGTGAATATCCAACTAGATGACATGCTCCAGCCTGCAGAAGTCGCTGAGATGGAATGGATCAAGCTGCAAGAAGGTGTCTCTCTCTTCTTCCACCAATTTGTGATTTAAGAAATTGCCAGTTTGTTGTCAGTTTCTGCGTTTTTGGCATCTTAACTCCCTCAAACATTGAGTCTCCCTTGTGTCGCCGTGTCGCCAACGTGTAACTGGGTTGTTTTTGGGGGGGGGGCATCTTGTTGAAGGGTTTGGAGAAGTTCTGGATGACGCTTGGCAACAAAGTTCTCACACTACTGGGGGAAAGAACACAACCATCAAAGTGAGAAACCATCGCGAAGACGCTGCTTTCTTCAGAACAACGGTTAAGTGACGAGGCCCCATTACCATAAGCTGCAGAAAGCTGGTTTTCTGCGAGGCGTCAAAATCCGTTCACGCTGCGTCAGTTCCATTGTTCAAAGACAAAGTGCAGTGGCAGAACACTCCCAGCACTGCATGCCCCGCTCTATTGTTTTCTTCTCTTGTTGAAAATTCTAAGTTTAGGTGAAACAAGCAGAGAGCTGACGCAATTATACCATTCCAACTCAGCTTTTTAATAAATTTCCCCCTGTTTTTCACATTCAAAGTGAGACCCACTCAGCAAAAACAGTCGTAACATTCACAATGAATTCAGCGCTGATTAGAATGATCACATACAGACTTGCGCTAAAATTGGATGCGGAGGTCTGTATTGTGCAGGAATCGTCATTAAGGTTCTCATCAGCGTTACTTGTGTTCATGTGCCTTGCGGGACGCATCCTCCGCACTCACAATCATGTTTACAGCGAACAGAACGAGTCCAGTTGGTCAGATACACATACACAATGCCACTTTGAGGTCCTAAAATCATGTCCACGTAAGAAGCCTCTTCTGCTCAATGTCAAAACGTGAGACTCTTGGAAGAGAATAAAGTCAATTTTTGTTTGGAGTTGCAGATGCACTGCGAATATGAAAACTCCAATTCTGCTTCTGACGAAAAAAAAAAAAACTTGCGAAAAATTCCTTGAGCTTCAGTGTGACTCAGTGGCCAGATGTACAACAGTATCACTCAGTCGGGAAAAAAGCACCAAGGGGCAGTCACATGATGGAATCGATAGCTGTCAAAACGCGGGGACTGCATTTGACAAATCAATCGAAACCTGGTTTGTGTCCAGATGATAACACGATGCCTGTCTCTCTGGATTCACTCGCCCGTATTGATGTGTTCGGCAACCTCTCAGATTCCGTGAGGGCCAGAACAGAAACTCCGGAGTTATTCTGACCAGTTATCACGTGAACAAGGCAAATTGTGCAAAGAAAGGTTCAGAGGCAGAAGAAAAAAGTTCGCCACAGCGTCTTCTTTCTGTCAGGCAATGCATCACTGACTGCGTCTATGATTTTGATCTTTGATTCTCTCCTCAGGCGTTGGACGAAAATATTGTGACGTGTGCCAAGCTGGGTCGCCTGCTATGCATACCTGTGACAGAATGTTGGCACTGTCATGGGCAGTGCTTCACCAAAGATCATTTTGTTTCGAACCTGAGCACATTGCTAGAATGTGTCAAACCCCAAAGACGACTTAAGCTCAGCCATGGAACAACATTTGCCAACTCGTCCTGTTGAGGAAATCCTGACCGAGACTGCCACGTTGATCATCTCCTGGTGAGACAAGTCCCACAGAACAGTGTTTGTCTGGCAAACATTTCAGCCTTTGAAAGAAATCGATGTTTTAGCCCTCAGACTCCTGGAAGTATCAACATGAAGCAACTGAGAAGTTTTGTGAGACAAACTGCAACACCCATGGAGGGGGAGCCAAACTCACAAATGTTCTTCGCAAAACGCTGATTTTGGTCAAGAAAGTACGCCATTTTTCCTGGGGGGGGCGGTTAACCTCAAACCACAAAACCCATTGTGGGGTGTGGCAACTGATTTTAGTTGAGAAACACCAAAACAGCAGTGTCACGGAGAAGAGGGGTTACCCCTCTCTCTCAATTCTGAGGATCCGCCACTGGCTTCTGCTTCAAGGAAATTTTTGTTGAGAAACATTTACGAAAATATATACAAATCATTCGGAATGTTACATAAAAAAGGTAAGTTGCACAACAAGCATAGCAATAACCACGGTTGTGAATGCGCATTGGAGCAGGCTAAACCAGTTTCTGTTGAGCATTTCCAAAAGAGGAACGTTTTCGAAGAGCGAAGAAAAAGAACGTCTCATCCGGATCGTCAGATAAGAAACAGAACAAACGATGAAACCAATCCACTTCCTGTTCTTCCTGGTTGTACTGATCTGCTGTTGTGACTGCAGCAGCCGAGCAGACGATGCGGCAACAAAAGCAAAACTGAACATGGCGGCAAGTGATCTGATTGAGGAACAGGAGACAGCTTTGCTTGCGTCGCACATCAAAGGAACGAGTCAACTTGTTCGGCAACACGGAGGCACCTTGGTGACTGTGACCATATCCGCGAGCTACCTCTCTGGGGAAGCTTACCAAAACATCAGAGATTGGTGGAAAGGAGAAATCAGCGGCAGGAGATGCGCCAAGAACATGGTGGACACCCTCGCTCGTGTCGGTGGCGCCTGGGCTGGGGGCAGCGTCGGTGCTGTTCTTCTGACCCCCCTGGGTCCAGTCGGCACGCTCGTTGGAGGAATGGCCGGAGCAATAGCAGGTGGAAAATATGCCAGTTACCTATCCGACGCGCTGACCAGGAAGCTTTTTGATCTTCCCAAGAGCGTTGCCCTGGAGAGCGCCTACATCTTCCTGGCGTACACCACGAGGCGAACAACCATGACATCAATAAAGCCTACCGGAAGTTAGCCCGGCAGTACCATCCTGACAAGGGCGGAAGTCAAGAAAAGTTCTTCGAACTCCAGGCCAGCATCGGCATCATCAAGGCCGCGCGAGAGCTCAACTAGACACAGTTCGCCGGCAGTAAACTTTTTCTATTCGCCACAACCAGACGGTGTGCCCTTTGTTTCAAGCGTAAACGTACCAACACACTCAAATGATTTTTTTTACCAAGAAGACCAGACAGAGATCGGACCTTACAGTGCATAGCTAAATTTTACAACCACCTGTGCCTTGCAACTCTTGTAAACATAACAAAAGAACCGCACTCTGAGGTTTGAGAGTCTCAATTGCGTCTCTGCGGCCAAACAACATTTTCTGCTCAGACGCCTTCAGTCTGATCATTGTCTTGCCATGTGAGCCTTTTATTAAAGTAACAGTCGGAAATTCAGGCGTCGTATTTTTCTGACACGGAAAAAGAACACCGCGTGCTTCAGCGACAGAGCAGAACGAATGGAAAACACAAAACGCAGAGAAGAAATGACAAATCCTGAAGAAAAGTTTCCTTTTAGTGCAAAGAAATAAGGTTTCTTTTTCCAGCAAACAAAGACGTATCGGCGTTCACAAAAGCACGCATCAAAGCTGAGCACTATAACTGCAAGATAAAGCCACACACACACCTCTGCAATCTGCCTCCTTTATCCGCACTGTAACAACCTGGCAGAATAAGCGCCTTGGAACGAGTTCAGTCTTTCAGCAAAATTACCTTTCTTGCTTCGTTTGGGAAGAAGAGAAGGCAACAAGAACCTTCTGTTGAGACTTTGTAGGCTACTCTCCCAAAGTGTATCTGTTTCTCCCCACTGGCAATGACAATTCTGCCACCAGACTATCTCCAGATTCTTTTTCGAGTACTTGCTTCCCAAGGACTGGTGTTTACACGGCAAGTTCGAGGGCAATGCCTTCTGGGGTCGGAAGGTCTTTGAACGCACAGTGGAGGCAACGGTTGCATCCAGAATCCGGTGTTTCCAGCAGCAGCAAGCAGCCATCATTCTGGCACATTGGATGGGTGACACGGGGGTGACACTCAGGAGGGGATGACACTCGTGGGAGGTTTTGAAAGGGGCGGACAACACTTTTTTGGGGGAGTGCACACTTGGCCCTTGGGTGGAGGGAGACTGCACACAACCTGTCGGAGATGCGATTGTCAATTGCTCTTACGTTTTCTGAGCATTTTGTGAGGGTATTTTGTAAAAGTGCCTTCAAAGTGTTCCGGATTAATTCAAAGAACGTAAATAAGGCCATTTGCGTTCTTTGGACACAAAAGGAATCGATTCTGAGGTTTTCATTACAAAGGCAGCGAATGTCAAAATCAAATATTATCATCATGGTCCACAGGAATCGCACAAAAGCCAAATGGCACAACACACGCATAATCTTCAGTGCCGCTTCTTTGATTGAACACGGTCTCAGCCAAGCGTTGCCGTAAATTATTACCACAAAGTCAAACAACACATCTTGCCTTGACAGTCATGGCCGGCTGGCTTGCAGCTCATAAACATAATTCTCGTTTGAACCAAAGCAATAGGACAGCAAAATTTGAGTCCTCAAACAAACTCGAGTTTTTGATACATAGATTTCATAACTTTTTTGCTCCTTCTGTGAATGACGTCATATTCTTTGCATTTTCTTTCTGCAAGACACTGCAATCTAGAAACCAACTTGCCCATTTCTGAATCCACACACACAAAATTTGGGCCAATCCATTCACAAGGCATTTTACATTCAAAACGGTCTCCACGCACCGTAAAGGAGCCTTACCGCCCCGCGTAACACGGCTCAGCAGCAATTCATGCATAAATTCTCATTTCCACTTGCGCAGCTTTTCCCAGAAAACGTCATCGTAACTTTTCAAGATGGAAATGGTGGCCTTTCTTTTTGCCTGTCAACTGTAATGGTAATAAGGACGGAATCGTTCTCACTGCAGGTGTTCAGCTTCTTTATTGCAGCGACTGGCGCATAAAGAAAGACGACACAGCCTCCAGAGAACAAACCAGGAACATCTCAAGATGTTTTGTGGCCTCACTCTCTCTTGGCGTTGTATTCTTTGCTGAAGAAGCCACTGTTAGCGGGGCCCAGTTGGGACAGTGACCACATTTGTCAGTTATATACTCGTGACGAGTATTCATTCGCCACCTTCAAAAGTCATCATGAATGCATTTGGAGCGCAAGGCTGTTGCGCCTCAACAAGACCTCCAGGTCTGCTCAATTCTTTGTTGCCCATGGCGAGACACCAACCTCTAGCGCGTCCCCCCACGGACATATCAGGCACCAGTGAGCGCCAGAACAGCAGGCAGCGAATGGATTTGGTGTTTTCACACTCAGAACAAGAAAACATTTTGTTATGATGATCAATGTGGTTTTTAGCCGTGCAGGTGCACCACAAAACTGAACAGCGCAAAACACAAAATGATCTTTCTGTGAACCAACTGTCTCATCCAGATTTCCTTGAATCATTATAACTGCTCTCAATCTTGTCTGAGACCTGTTCGCAGACCAACTGTTTTGTCCAAGATACATCCATCCTGGCTATTTTTTGAGCCACCAGAATCAATGGATGCCAATGAAAATCAATGCCATCATCTCTTGACTTCCTCCAATCCGCACATTTCAAAATCTTTGAATGCAACAAAAACACTCCTCTCAAGGACAATTCATGCCTATTTTATTGCTGATTCCAAAATTACGCAGGAACTTTTTTCCTCCTTCCGCTAAACTTGCAGAATCAATATCCCCGCTATTTTTCATTACTTTACCTGCAACCTTCCGCTTGTTTAACACATCAGTGATATTTGCACAATGCAGTGCAATTATTTGTACACCAGTGTTTCCGTAGCTTTTCGTCAAGCTGTAGCCCCATCTCCATCGTGACATGGAATCGCAATTACGCTGCATTAAACTGATATTGCATTTCCGGCTCCAACATTAAAAATACATGAAGCAAATCCAACTTCAAGGTGAATTCAAGACTCCAAAATGTTGTGGGCGTAACTTGGGCATCAAACCTGCTTGCTTCCGTCCTGAATTGGTGCCCAACAAGTGAACGTGTTGCCAAAGGTTTTTGTCACATTTCTCTGAAGGCTGGACTCCCAAAACGTGAAACTCAAAGGGAACAACCTCCTCCGTTCACCAGGTGGAGGCTGAGGAGACGGAAGACCTGAGTTGAGGGAAGCAAGTGTCTACCCAGTTCCAGAGTTTTGGATCACTACGAGAGCTTTTAGATTCTAGTTTAGGAAAACAACGGGTTCTGAGTTGAGAACCAGAAATGACCAGGGTGACTCGGGAAAAGTGCGGGTGTGGACTCCTTGGACATCAGCCCTGTGTATGGAGAGTGCGAGTGGATCCTGGGTAATGAATCTCTTTTGGATTTTTTCATCTGCTTGGAATTCAAATGCCAGGCGTTTGAAGCAAATGCATTTCCTTTGCTAAGTTCAGCCGAGCCGCAGGGTGATTCCGTTTGAAGGAAACTAATACCAACAAGATCTGTTGGGTTTCCTCCCAGTCTGGGGGACACACAAACATCAAGCACTTTGGCACAGAAGTAGTTGAAGTGAAAGAAAGGCCCCTTTGCTGAGGGGATAAGCCAATCAGACACACAGCACCTGTGAGTAATGCTCTATTTGACTTGAGATGATTTTACTGCAGCCGCTTTCATCCGGACCCAACTCATTACGACACGGCGCCTGGAGGGACTGCAGAGCTCAGTCGTTGTACTGTGAAGAGAAGCCCCGAGTAAATTAAGCCCATTTCCAATCATAATTTGAATTCCTGTGCATTTAAGGCAGCTTGCACAACAGAAGGTCCTTTTCAGGCTCCGACACGATCAGTTTACACGAGAAACGTGCTCCTGTGTACAAAAGGAGGAAATTTGTTGTCGTTAGAACTTCAAAGGAAAGTTCCGTTTGTTTGACAGCATTTCTTGGTTCTTCCTTTCTTTGACCAAGCATCTTCCGAACAAGAGAAACAGAAGGGTGTAAAAAGCTGCTTTTCCTGCTTTGTCACTTCAAAAATTCACAGAAACAGAAGTTCATTCAGCAAAGCTTAAGATTTGGACTTGCTGATGTCCGGGACCATTTGATCAAGTCCACTATGTTGGTGACTTGATCAAAAGCACAACATTCTCCCCCCCAAATGCCACTTCCAGAAATGACGCGTCAACAGGAAGCCAGACTCATGGACAACTCACGCGCGTGATCAAGGCTCAGCAAATGACACTGCAAAAACGCCTTCAGCCTCTCCCTCGTTTCCGTGTCCATTAATTTCGAGTGAATGTCATTAGTTTTACATATGATGTCTGCAACAGATGACATTCTGAGCCCTCGGCTATCCATTACTGTCAAATGACAAAGCCACGGCGACTGCTAATGAACGCGAGAGCCTTGAGGAAATTGCAATTTATATTTCTGGTCGGAGGCAGCTGAAGGTTTTGCCTCCGAAATCGGAAAGGTCAGCACTGTTCAAATGCACAGCAGGAACTTGGATTTGCCACGATCTCCTGTACTTGAGCTGCTGTGCTCTGGGTTTGGATTGAGCCACTGGGCGGCATACAGGTACCTCCCGCTTAATCCGAATATGGACAGTCCGAATTTCTGAATATTTCCAAGTCCTAAAGAAATCACACTCCTATCTCATGCGTTAATCTGCCTTAAAATTTGCTTATCGAAGGAATATAACTTGATCTTGATTTCTCGAATTAAGCGGGAGGTACCTGTATTCCTTTGGGGTGGGCGTAGCACTCACTGGAGTGGCGACCGAGGGGTTGGTCGTCAGCTCATCGGTGGGGCGGTTGATGTAGAGGACAGATGAGCAGCATGAAAATCAAAGGTCTTGTTGAAGCTGAACGCATTGACAGTGTCAACCTTTAGCACTGCCCTGAATGGCCTCCTCGTACTCTAACCCCAGAGAATGAATGAAATTTGTACTGTTTCCAGACAACCATGAGAATCATTGGGGGTGGCTGACTGAGGCAAAGAAACCACAATCGGAAATCCAGAACGCAGGAACGCGGCCTCACCTACTAACACCGGCATCAAATGAGCAAAAGAGTACACAGAAACCTCAACCGCTGCAAGACAAGCAAAATAATTGGCTCGCCAGAAACACCAAACGCGCACGGTTGCGTTTCCCCACAGAGATGAGACATAATTGGACAGTTCGTCGTCTATTCTTGGTTTCGCTTTGACATAACGAGGCGCCTGCCTCTGTCATTTTCCCTCATTTCCTGTCACTGACAAAGGCAGAATGTTCATAACAAGAGATAAATATATCAGGCGGCCTGATTTACTTCTCATTAGGAGACTGCAGGAGAAACTGCGGTCTCCATGCCTTGTTTCCGCTCGACTCTGCTCTGGCAAGTTGGCATTAGATCTCTTTTGTTTGCTCACTCAAAGTTGAAAGAATTGCCTCCTTCCTGGCAGGCTTTACAGCCATCAGAAAACTGGACGCATCCTTTCGTGCACGGTGTGAGCCAGACTGACGTGCTGAGTGCTTTTTTGTTCCTTTCCAGTGATGAAGCGAATTTTCACCTGAGAAGAGATTTGAGATCCACAGGACACGCTCTGAAAGCTTTTGCAGATCTATCAATCTGGAACATTATTGCTTGATACATGACCTTTCCAGTCCTCGATTCTTTCCAGGAATCACCTGACAAGTCGCCAGGTGAGTCTCAAAGAGCAATTGTGGACTCGTGGAGGCAGATCTCCTATCTCTGAACAGACTCCATGAAACACAACCAAAAACCCAGATAGATTAACGCAGCAGATGTCATGCAGTGCGCCGGCGCAAACTTGTAAGGTAAATGACAGCGCGACGCCACGGGCATCCATTACAGTCAAACAGCAAAAAGCGACGGTACCTCTCACTGAATCCGTAGCCCAAAGAAACTGCACCTTCAGGATTCCAATTTCATCAGGAAACTTGGTGACAAAAGTTTGAAACTTTCCGCTGAATGACAGTGACAGAGGAAGTTACGCGCTGCAAGTGTTTATGATTCAGAAGGGTTGGCTTCAAGCACAGTCCATTGGATGTGCGTTAGGCACTGCAAGCCAATTTTGCCTTTTCCGCAGTGTTTCTTGTTTCCGGGCGAAAACTTTGGATAAATGGGTCCAACGCAATCAAACAGATCTTTGGGAGAGATTCCCAAGTCCAGCAAAGCAGTGATGTTCGTTTTTGGCTCTTCTGCGGTGCGTTTCAACCCTGACCTGCAGATGCAGATACTTTACTCCAATTCCTAAAGAACAGCAAAACCAGCAGCAGCAAATGATTCAGATTGCTTCCACTCAGGCTGTGTGAGTACTCGTACTTTTGCCCCACGGAATTGTTTTCCTTCTTGCACGGTGTATTTACCTTCACTGATTTCCTAAAGGTATGCAAGCACAAGAATACTGATGAAATCAAAACCTGTACTCATCTGCACCTTACCAGAGAAGCACACCCTCCTCTTCAACAATTTGTTGTTTTCCCAAGCACAGGATGCCAGAGTATTTCAAGCACGTTTGAGAAACAAGGGCGCATTCATCATCGTCGAGGCCTCACGGCCGTCCACGCTGGGGTTGAGGGCCCACGTGATCAGGTGATAAATGGATGACTTGACAGGGGGGTCTGGTGCTCACTATAACTGACAACGACCACAATGACAACGACGATGATGGCTGTGTAACTCAGATAGGCCGCTCTGCTTCACAGCATGCAGCCTAAAACCCAAGTTGAGAGCCGCAACAATAACTCAAGGTGCTAGTGCGTCTAGGTGCTTCGAAAACAGCTGCAATGAATATGGAATGGACCGTGGATTGCTGGCAATTAAGCCACAATTTATTATGCCCCTTAATTGGCCAGGGAATGACGGCAAACAACAAATTATGACGTAGTCGCTGGAACACGACCATTTTCGCGCAGGCGCAATCCATTTGAGACCACGAGGGGCGCTCAGATCACATTGTGGCTTTTTCTTTGATTGGACATCATTCAGAAGGCACAGTCCAATGCCTGCGAGTCTTTTTGTCCTTCATGCATCAATTTCCAATGCACAGTTTTTCCACCATTGTTGACAGAAGACTTTTTTACAACATCAACTTAGAGCCACCTTGCAGCAGGGTGGGAGGACCTTTTCGAGTGGCACTGTTTCCGGTTCCATTTTCAGCTCAGTGGTTCCCCGCACAGGACTTTCCTGCTGCCTCGTACAGAAATGACCGAAACACTCGGTGTTTTTCCTGCAATCTTCATTCCACAGAAAAATGGGACAATGCCCAACCTTCACACTTATGGCACCGTTCTTGTCTTGCCAAACAAGT